>JAEEGL013390495.1_pt1 | contig 17198 bp, 19 predicted proteins | sample 9134231 | NCBI WGS metagenome assembly JAEEGL01 (sample SAMN16246548, study PRJNA631951) | gut metagenome | biome: gut microbiome; feature: rumen; material: fiber-attached | host: Bos | place: Iran: Karaj | collected 2018-10
CTTCACCGAAGAGGAACTCAAGGTGATGGGCCCCATGGTAACTCAAGATGATGTCAATGCTCTTCACTGGCACTCTGTTAAATGGGTCGGCCAGTGTAAAGACCGCATGATTACCAAAAAATGGTCTACGCCAACCTATCCTATATTTATGCGCGAGTGCTTCTATCGCACCAATAATGAGGTTAAGAGCTGCTTCAAAAAATACGAGCCAAAGAACCCAGACAAGCAATTCCGTTTCATGTATATCGGCACAAAGCCTCGTGACTATATCAATGGTTTATGGGAACTTGAGCATGCCTATAAAGGATGGAACGACCTCGAGCGCCATCGTTGGGAATCAGACCCTACGCACAAAGAGGATCCTTATCGCGAAAAAAAGCTCGAGTGTGCTATTATCTGCTCCGGCGAGCGTGACAGCCTCTGTGCTAAATCCATGGGCTACCAGCCTATCTGGCTTAACAGTGAGACTGCAGAGCTGACTGAGCAGAATTACAAGGATATCATGAAATATATCGAGCAGCTGTATAATATCCCTGATAAAGATGAGACAGGTATCCGTCGTGGCCGCAAGGTGGCTCTTTCATTCCCTGATATCCGCACCTGCTGGCTACCGCGTCGCTTCGAGCGTTTCAGAGACGACCGTGGCCGTCATCGTAAAGACTTCAAGGATTGGCTCGAGCTGCAGGATAATCCACGTCAGTCGATGAACATCCTGATGAACCAGGCATTACCTGCCAAGTTCTGGGATATGTCGATCTCCGCCAAAGGTGGCGAGTCGTTCTCCATCAACTCTGCCTGCCTGCAGTATTTTCTAAAGATGCAGGGCTTCTATAAGCTCAAAGACCGTGAAGCCAACCGTGTCGATTTCGTGCGTGTCCAGGGCAATATCGTTGAGAAGGTTAACACCTCTGATATCTCAGAGTTCCTCATCAACTGGGCTCGTGGTGACGAGAAAAAGTTCCCTGGTGAGGATAAACCATCAGACACACAGCCTATCGCTGTCCAGAACCTGATTATCGACTCTCCAAGAACCTCTCCAGCTGCCCTCGACAAGCTGGCCAGTGTCGAGCTAGACTTCACATCCTACACATCTGACTCACAGTTGTTCTTCTTTAACAATGGTACTGTCAAGGCTACTGCAGCTGGTCTGATGTTCCTTGATCCGGGCGAAGCCTCAGAGATGGGCCGCTATGTTTGGCGTGACCTGGTTATCCCACATAAGTTCAAGCAGCTGCCTGATTTCTTTACTATCGAGAAAGAAACCGATGACAATGGCCAGACACTCTACTTGCTGGATATCGTCGACGAGAAGCCTGCCAGCAAGGTCTTCTGCTATCTCATCAACTCCAGCCGACTCTATTGGCAGAAAGAGCTCGAAGAAAAGATTATGGGGCTTCCTGAGGCAGAGCGCGACGAATATACCCGTCGTCGGCTCTTCTCTATCGATGGCGAGCTGTTAGACCCCATCGAGGTAATGTATCAGAAAAAGACCTTGCTCAACAAGATCTTCACCATTGGTTATATGCTGCATGGCTTCAAGTCGCCATCACGTGCCTGGGCGCCTATGGCCATGGACTGGAAAATCGACGATGATGATAAATGTAACGGCCGTTCTGGTAAGTCGTTCCTCTTCTCACAGGTGCTGTCTCGATTCCTCAAGACTGTCAAGCTCTCTGGTCGAAATGCAAAGCTGCTCGACAATCCTCACGTCTTCGACCAGGTTAACCGCCACACCCGCATGCTGCTCGTCGATGATATCTCCAAAGCCGTTCGCATGGAGATGTTCTACGACAACATCACCAGCGACATGACGGTCAACCCAAAGAACAACCAGAGTTATAACATACCTTATAACGAGTCGCCGAAGATTGCATTCACGACAAACTACGTGCCTAACAACTTCGATGCTTCTACCATGGCCAGACTGTTGCCAATGGTATTCTCCGACTACTATCATGAAAAGACTGAGGACTCCAATTACAAGGGCTCCTGGACCATCCGTGATGATTTCCGCAAAGACCTCTTTGGTGTCGACTATACCGAGGAGGAGTGGAATGCTGACCATAATTTCCTGCTGCAGTGCGAGGTGTTCTACCTTCGTGCAATACAGGATGGTGCCAAGATCCTTCCTCCGATGGAGAATATCATGCTCCGCAAGCGTAAGCAAGATATGAGCGGCAACTTCGAACAGTGGGCTAATATCTATTTCTCGCCGCTTGGTGACCACCTCGACTGCTTCATCGTGCGTCAGGACGCTCTCGATGATTTCCGTCGCTACAGCGGCCTGAAGGATATGACAACAAACTCATTCACAAAGAAGCTGGCTGCATTCGTAAAATACTGCAACTACACTTCTGAGCTCAACCCTGTTGACTACTGCACTGTCAAGCCAGATCCAGGCAAGTCCAATGGACGTATCCTCAAGCGTGTCAAGACCGCTGAGGGCCTATATGCCAGTGCTCCTGTCGATCATATATATGTGCGCACCATTCCTGAGGTCCTGGTGCCGCTACGTGAAGAGATGCGCAAGCGTGAGCAAGAGATCGAACGGGCCGCTGAGTTACCTCAGGTGTTTTAACTTGATACAATTCCCTGGCCGCTCCTACCATTTGGCCTACTTTTCAGCTATTGTTTTTCGCTGACACGTTACCGGATGCTCGGTGCGTGTCAGCATTTTTTATGGGGTTCGGGGAACACCGTCGCCGTCTCTTCCCCTTTCCCCATCTATTTTTTATACTTTTAATTTGTAACTTTGTAACATTATGTAGAAAATTTGATGAAAAGTACTATAAATAAAGAAAATAGAGAGTAAAAAAGGTCGTTACAAATTCAGTTACAAATCAGTTACAAATCAATTACAAATTTGTAACAAGTGTAACTCCCTGTTTCAGCCGTTACAAATTTACAGTCCTGTTACATTTCTTCAGGGGCCCCGATTTTCGGTTTTGTAACACTGCTAAACCGCTGATAGCGAAGAGGTTGCGTGCATAGCGCGCTGTATCCGTTACGCTGTTACAAAAATTCGGCGATTTCAACTATTTCAAGAAAAAGACGAAAAAAGATGCAACCATAAATGATGGCAAAAATGCTCCAATATACTAAATATGGTAAAAAATATCGCAATTAACAACCATTTATGGATAAATTTCCCTATTTTTGCAGCCGAAAACCCTATAACATTCATCATATGGAAAATAACCTGATATTTCTAAAGCTCAAACCTTTCATCCGCCAGTGGCTGGTCCATCACTTCGGCGATCCGGTCAAGTTCGACGCACAGTCTGTCCTTAATGCCAAGATTATCTCTGTCCTAACCAGGGGCGAGCGAGATATCGAGTGCGAGGGGGATACTGCTGTGGTCATTCCTTATTCAAAACAGAAAGAGCCACCATCATGGTGTCATGTTTCTCAGGCTGGCAAGAAATTCATCATCGACCATATTGAGTCGATCTTCCTGCTCAACCTCTGGAATGAGATGTCGGCCATGTGCTCTGAGGATTCAAAGATCCAGTCTGCTGCCTATGCCTGGTGCGAGATGCACGGCATCGACATCGACTATGCCGACATCATACGAATGCGCTACTATCGCGAGAAGATTAAAATGCTCCGCAAGGGCATCGATCTGAGAGCTAAAAAACGCAATAAATAAAATTGTGTTAAAAGTCTGAATAAATATTAAATCAAGAGCGGTAAAGATACCCTTTTTTGTTCACAGCCGTTCAGATGCGTCATTTAAGTTCAATTAACAAAACAAGCTAAAACCTATGATTCGCAACGTCATCGCCGTCCATCGGCTACCTTGTTCCGAGCTCCAGGGTCTTACTTCTGACCTTGCTGCAAATTATATCCTCGATGCCGGTGAGGATATGCACATCCAGGTGCCTGCCAAGCTGTCTTATAATAGTAAGGTGGTAAACAATGTCACGCTTTGGGATACAAAGCTCGTGTTCCGCACTTGCCCGGAACCTGACGTGGTCGGTCATTACGCCTACAGGATCCAGCTGGCCGACTCTACAGTCATCGTTCTGGGCTCATCCGAGCGTCCATATCCTGTCACTACGTCATCGACATCAATCAATGACAATCTCAGCGACAGTCAGCTCAATGAGATCACGGTATCGTTCACAAGCAACCGCAAACCCCTATAAATAAGCTATTTTCAAGGGTTTTTCGTATTTTTCCATACACCTATTTATATATACCTTTGCGAAAAATCGAAGGTATATATGAGAAAATACGACCTCTACCTTAGTGGCACAGTCGGCTGGTCAATAACTGCCGACTATGTCAAATACATGCTCGACAAGTCCAAAGGTGGGCCTGTCACCATAGCTGTTTCATCGCTGGGCGGTTACGTCCATGCAGGTCTTCAAATCTATGAGCTCATCAAGAATCACGGCAACGTCACGGTCGAGTTCCTGGGCATGAATGCCAGCGCCGCCACCTTCATGGTGATGGGCGCCAAAGAGATTCGCATGGCGAAGAATGCGCTGATGCTCATACACAACTCCATGACATGGACCGATGAGTGGGGCTCTAAGAACAAGGAACAGATTGATGAGACCATCAAACGCCTCCAGTTCCAGCGCGACCAACTGTCGACCATAGATGACGTGCTCGCACAGATCTATGCCGACCGCAACCACAAGTCGCTCGACGATGTCAAGGCCAAGATGCGCGTTGCTGCTTGGCTCAAGGCATCCGATGCTAAGGATTTCGGCATCGTCGATGACATCATCGAGGCTGAGAAGGTCGAAAACATGATTTCGGATCGTATATGTAATTCTATAATTTCGGATATGGGTCTACCTAGCCTGCCTCAGGATTTCAACCTCGAGACAGGTGATTCTATTCCAACTGTCGGTCTCATCCAAAAAGCGGTGGATGCGCTGCAAGACCTTATTCGTTCATTCTCCGCTAAAAACAAAGTTCAAAACATGAAGAAGATCTTTTTGAATGTGATGGCTCTGTTGGCCCTCGAGGGCTTCGAGCCTAACGACAAGGAGGAGATTACCTTGTCTAAAGACCAGATGCAGAAGATCGACGACACACTGAAGCAGCAGGATGATGCCTGTAAAAAGGCTAAGACTGTCATCGACTCGCAGAAAGCGAAGATCGAGGAGCTCCAGAAGGCCATCGATCAGAAGGATCAGGAGATTAAGGACCTTAAGAAGGCTCCAGGTGAGAGTGGTAATGGTGGTTCCAAGACAAATGCTCAGGAGAGCGGGTTGAATGGTGCCGCTGAGTTGTGGAATTCAATTAAAGGGGCTTGATTATGGAAGTAAGAAATTTCTTGAACGCAGGTCAGCCTGTGGTTGATCCGAAGACGACATTCACTCCTGACGCTCTGAAGGACGGCTTCCAGAAGTACCGCACAGAGCTGATCGTGATGCCGATGTTCGCCATGCAGATGGCGATGCAGCACATGGGCTTTGCCGACGGCATCCGTTATAAGGAGCATATCCACGAGATGAGTGGCAAGTTCCAGATGGGTAACTTCGACAAGTACAAGAAGGGCGACGGTGCCGTTGATATCAAACAGCGCACTCTGGAGACCTTCCTTGGTAACTGCATCGAGCCTATCGACCCCATCAGCATCTATAAGACGCTCTGGGGCAGTGACGTGACCAAGGGCGAAGGCCTGAAGAACGTGCCCTGGGTGAAGCGTATTTGCGCTTACATCATGAAGCAGCTGGGTGAGAACATGTTCAACGTGATGTGGACCGCAAAGCGCGATGAGACAAACACCACCGAGACTAAGAAATGGTTCAACGGCTTCTGTGAGCTGGAGAACATCGAGATCCTGGCTGGTAAGATGTCAAAGGAGATCGGTAACCTCTATACTCTCCCCGAGGCTGTTACTCCAGAGAACGCCGAAGACCTGCTGAAGGACTTCTACTGGGGCAACGTGGCCGCAGGCTGGAAGGGTGTTGATAAGAAGCTCCGTGCTCAGAGCCTGAAGCTCTTCATGAGCGACTGGATGAAGCACTGCTATGAGGAGGCATACCAGATGAACCATGGCGCACTGCCTTACAACCGTCAGTACGAGCAGGCTCACCTCGAAGGTGCACCCCGTGTTGAGCTTGTGGCACTGCCTAACGTGCCTAACAACTATCTCTCACTGACACCGAAGAACAACATCATGACGCTGTGGAACCAGCGCACACAGGATGAGACCTTCCTTTGCGAGAAGTCGCTGACATCTCACTATGATGTTGACTTTATCGCCAACATGTTCTATGGTGAACAGTATCGCTCTATCAATAAGGAAATGCTCTGCGTAGCACGTCTCAACGGTGTTGATTACATCGACGAGGAGCAGGCTTTCGATATCTCTCTGAATCCTGCAAACGCCGGTGGCGGTTCTCAGGAGCCTGGCGCTGGTGAAGGCGAGGGTAACGGTGGCGAGCAGGGTAATGGTGGCACTCAGAATTCTGGTGCTGGTACCACTACTGGTGGTGGCACAACCGATCCTCACGAGTAATTGTTTTACCATTTAATTGATTGTGAATTATGGCAAATAAATGTACTAGCGATAAGGATCTCTACGAGAATGTAGAGTTCTGTCAGGGTTCGGCTTCGCTCCCTGGTATTCGTCCTCACATGTATCTAACACGCCGTTCAAACATCGTCGTCTTCCCTAAGGTAATGGGCGACGATGCTACTAAGCTTGAAGACGTGGCTGTTATCAAGGATAACTTCGTGCTCGTTGAGGGCAAGAAGTGGATTAAGATCGACCTCGTTGAGGGCGAGTCTGAGCCAACTTGCGAGAATCAGGGTAATGAGGGTTCCAAGAGCTTCCTCAACCGTGTGCAGTTCGTGCTCCCCGGTACCAAGAAAAAGGTTACCGGCCTGATCTCTAAGCTCAACAACGACGATGTTGTCATCCTCTATCCACAGCGTGACGGTGCTATCCGTGTGATCGGTAACGAGATGTTCCGTGTCCTGCTGGAGCTGGGCCAGAACGCAGGCAAGGCAGTGACTGACTCCAGCCAGTCTACTATCAATGCCAGCGTTTCTGACATCAACCCCGCTCCATTCTACGAGGGCACCTTCGAGACCGAAGACGGTACCATCAGTGGTGTTGACGATACCGTCCAGCCTGAGGAGGATGAGGACGGTAAGGAATAATATCCTCATAGTTTCTAATGAGGGTTAGTTCTTCATATGTTGATTAATTTTTTTGGTTATTGGTGGTGGGATGACTGGAGTGTCCTCTGGTCATCCCTTTAATTTTATAAATCATGATAGATCCAAAGATTACCAATGCGATGGTGGCTTGGCTTCATAGCGACCACTCATCCGATGATGCCATCCGAGAGGGTGCGCTAATTCTTCTGCGTGTCAACCGCAATCGCGGTCTCTACGAACGTATCATCCGCCAGCCACAGCGCTGTCTTAAAAAGCTCGAGTATGAGATTAAGAAGCATGTAAACATGCGTCTCGACGGCTATAGCATCGAGGATGTTCTAAAGCTCAACAACGATATCCTTCCAAAGGTCAATACTGATATCTATCAGTGTGAGAAACTTGATCACGAGCTGCAAAAGGTTGATTCTACAGAGTTCTCTATCCCTGATGGCAAGGGTGGGGCTGTTCCAAGTTCTAAGGGCATTCGTCCTGACCACGACCAGCTGCCTGCTGAGATCCAGGCAATCTGGCCTGCCAACGCCGAGCGCTGGAAGAAAATCAAGGCTACCTTCGAGCTGCTCAAGACCATCGATGCTCCTTGCGATCGCTATGAGCACCTAAAGCTGCTCAAAGAGACCTGGTATAAGTATAAGGCTGAGATGGCTCGCTACGATGACTTCAAGGCTACAGCCGATGATGGGAGTAGTAAGGGCCTAGACGAAAACGACCAGAAGATGGTTGACTACGCACACTCCTTCATATCAAAGAATCTCCCTGTTCTTCTGGAACTCGTCGAAGAGGCAAAAGAACCTGACTTCGATAAGAAAGAACAGCTGGAAGAGAAGAGAGTCTTCATCCAGGATAGAGTGAATATTCTGCTTAAGGCTGGAGTGCAGCTCTCTGATCAGCGTAAGGCTGACCTCGTGAAATGTGATATCGCTATCGAACTTCCTGCCGACCATGCCGAAGGGGAAAAATCTGAATAGCATTCTAAAGCCTCTTGCCAAGTGTGGCCTGCAAAGCTACCTTGGCAAGGGTGTCCACACGCTCGGTCTGCTTGACTGGATACTCAGGCAGACGGGGCGTGCAGACATTTATGTGTCGACATTCTCTACCTCCGACGCCTTTCTTCGCGGGTTTTACAACCTGCGTAAGAGAGGCCTCGTAGGTCATGCCGTCCTCCTGGCAGACCTGAAGGCCTCGCAGAAGACGGTCAAGCTAAAGGGCTTGATGCAGAGCTGCTTCGACACCATTTTCCTCTCAATGAATCACTCCAAGGTGGTGCTGGTCCAGAATGAGCGTTACCTGGTGTGTGTTATCTCCAGTCAGAATCAGACCTATGGCGACCGTGCTGAGACAACAGTCATCACCACCAACCAAGAGGTGTGGCTGCAGCAGTTCTCCGGCCTGAAAGAATTGATAGACCAATATTCATACCAAGTCAATGGATTATTCAACAGAGAACCTCCAGCAGATACGGACGCTGGCCAACAAGCTGACTCCTATTACGGAGATTGGCGTCCTTTTGGGGCTGAATGAGCAGCTGCTGCGCGATGACATAGCGACTGTCGGTCATCCTGCCCGTCAGGCCTTCTATGGTGGTATGGCTGAGCAGGCCCTGAAGATACGAGAGCGTACCATCGAGCTGGCCGCTGCTGGCTCTCCATCTGCAGATGATTCATTAAAGGTATATCTGCGTAAAATGCTTAACGACCTATGAGTGTACCCAAGGATATTGATAACTACACGTCGCTCATCGCTCTCGATGAGAATCAGCTGCGCGAGAATAACGTGGCTGAAGAGGTCATTACACGTGTCATACGCTTCAGGGCACTCTATACCTACTGGTGCAAGTTCTCGTCGAAGTCGCCGCGTGAGATCGTCGAGTTCGACATCATGATGTTCAAGGTTGGTGAGAGCCAGGCTTATGATGACGTTCATTGCCTGAAGGTCATCATGGGCAACCTGCAAGAGACGTCAAAGAAATTCTGGCGCTGGCGCATTAATCAGATGCTAGAGGAAGACCGCAAGGCGGCAAAACGCGATGGCGACCACAGGGCCGTGGCATCCATAGAGAAGAATTTCATCAAGAACAATCTTACTGACAAAGAGGATACGCCTGACATGGCCTTCGATAAGATTGTTCCTGCAGAGATCCAGGCAACCGATGATCCGTCGGCCATCGGCATCAAGCCACTGCCTAATCTCCGTGCTCGAATCAAGAAACTGAATAAGAAATACTATGCAGATGCTGAGTTCGTTGAGTTCGTCGAGGTTCCTGCAGCTGCTGATAACAATGAGTGACTATGGGCGAGACGCAAAAGGTTTACTACAATGATGCTCAGCTGTACCCGCTGATGATGAAACCGCGAAATCTCATCGCTGTCATGGGGCGTGGTACCGGTAAGGGTATGATAGATGCGACACGCCAGCTGCAGGTGTTCCAGCAGATGGAGGGCTCGACAACAGGGTTCGTCTCGCCAAGCTATAAGAAGTGTCTGGTATCTACGCTACCTTCACTCCTGGTGCACTGGGAGCGATGGGGCTACAAGCGTGATATCCATTATACTGTCGGCAAGAAACCATGGAAAGGTCTTCACTGGAAGGATCCTATCTTCGTGCCACAGAACTGGGAGAATGTCATCGGTTTCTATAACGGCAGCGTCTGTCAGATCATCACTCAGGACCGAGAGGGTGCCTCTAACGGTCTTTCGCTCGATCATATCCTCATCGACGAGGCGAAGTTCGTCGATTACGAGACGCTGAAAAATGAGACCTTCCAGACCAACCGTGGTAATGAGATGTTCTTCGAGAAATGTCCTTTGCACCATGGGCTTACCATTACTTGTGATATGCCGGTCACAAAGAAAGGCTCATGGTTCCTGCAATATGAAAAACTCATGGATAAAGAGCTCATCGAAGTAATCGAGGGGCTTCTTAACTATCAGTGGAAAACAAAGCAGCGCATGGCTGCACATCCTGAGCGCTATAAATACTATCAGGAAGAGCTTGCCAAAGTGCAACGTCAGATAGATTTGTTCCGTAAACAGGCATACCTCTATATTGAGAGACCGTCGACGTATAATCTGGCTGTCCTGGGCGAGGACTTTATACGTCGCATGAAGCGTGAGCTGCCTCCGCTTACGTTTGCCACATCAATAATGTGCAAACGCATCACTATCGCCTACGATGGCTTCTACGGCGCCATGCGCGAGGATGTTAACCTGTATACTGCGCCAAATAAGTCGCGGTTCGGTCTGCCTGATCTGGGTGATGGCAAGGTCTATCAGGATGACTGTCGAAATGATGCTGATATCGATCCGAACGAACCGCTGATGATTGCCCTGGATGTCAATCAGAATATCAACTGGCTTGTGTGTGGCCAGATTCATTCAGATGGCAAGCTGTACGTACTCAAGAGTTTCTACGTCAAATATGACCGTCAGCTGGATGCTCTCATGGATGACTTCTGTGCCTACTATCAGTATCACAAAAACAAAAACGTCGTATTCTTCTACGACCACACATTCGTCGGCAATGGATACGCCATCAATCAGAATGACGATTTCTATATCTTCATATCCAACGCCCTCAGTTCGCGTGGCTGGTACGTCGATGAGGTCTATATCGGTCGTGCGATGGGTCATATCGAGAAAGCTCAGCTCATCAACCGCATGTTCATAGGTCGTGCGCAGCATCAGATAATGATCAATCGTGATAACAATGAGGCGCTATTGCTCTCCATCGAGACGGCAGGCGTCTATATGGGTAAGAAGGATAAGCGCTCCGAGAAGCTGGCTGAGACCGAAGAGGATAAGCTGGAGTTCCGTACTGACGGCTCAGATGCCTTCGATACGCTCTGTATAGGTGTTGAGCGCCACCTGCAGTCATTGTATACCAGCGGTGACCAGAGCGGCTTCACGTCGTATCGAACTTAGAGGTCGGCTCCCGGCCTACAGTCGTTACCATTTCATTTCTTATATGACAACGTCAGGTTTCACGAGCTTGGCGTTTTTTTTTCGTGCTTTTAATTCTTGGGTTCCATGGGGTCAGACTGTCAGCGGGCAGACTCGATGGGCGGATGGTTGTCATCGACACGTGTGCTATGGCTGCTTTGCCTTTCTTCCTCCTGGGCCTGCCAAAGAGGTGCTCCCGATGGTGGCCGTCTTCTGCGTTGATGGCAAGCCTAAGGGTTCTGTGAGGGCTTGTGTCCTGACCATGCATCATCGATGTCTGAGGGTTGTCATATTCATTTTTATCTACTGTTACTCTACACGGTTTTCCCCGATTTGATTTTTCCTTTGCAAAGGTACAGCAAGCGGCATTCTGCAAGGTCAAGGCGCGTTTCCTCGAAAATTTTTCGAGAAATTTGGGGTGCAGTTGCTCCTAATCCAAATTTCCAAGACCAAGGCTCGAAAATTTTTCGGTAAAACCTTGCATTTACATGCCTTCATCTTGCTTGTCTTCATTGCACGTAAAAATTACAAAAGCGGGGAACCGCTTCAAGTTTAACAAATAAAAATTTAAGAATATGACAACAATTTCTCAGACATCGGTTATCAATGCAAGGTCTTACGGACGCAAGCTTTCACAGAACCTCTATAACGTGGTTATCAACGCTGAAGACGGCAACTATCAGGAGATAGAGATCGAGGCAGACTCATTCCAGGAGGCAGAGGCAAAGGCTAACGCCATAGCACATGAGACGATGACTGATATCATATACATCGAGATCTATAAGCTCGCTTAACAAAATGTCTAACCCTATAAAACCCAAGAATTATGGAAAAGAAGAATTTTATCAACGCTAAGCTCGTGAAGTCAAACAAGTCATTCCGCAAGGTATGGATGGTAACAACAGAAGGCTGGGAGCCTAAGTTCTGTAACAACGCCAAGACCGCTCTGAAGTACATCTTCATGCTCAAGAGATCTACAGGTGGCTACGTCTCACATGACACTATGGAGCGCCTCAGGCTTGAAATCGCCCTCAGTAAGAAAACTGAAGCTCCTGCTCAGGCATAGCCTCACAGCCAGACGGGCGGCTACCGCCGATAGACGATGCCGCCCCGATGGTATTAAACCACATTGTTTCACTCATTAATAGATATCGTTATGATGATTGCATTACACAACTACCTGCCCAAGCGGTTCCAGTTTATGGCTGACTTCTACCAGCTCGATATGAACCGTCGCATAATAGACTTCAAAGACGGCCGTGCCTACGCCACACGATGGGCTGCACGAGAGATGGCCTATAGTCTATCACTCGTGGATCTGCGTGATGTGATGATCGTATGCATGCCTGCCAGTACAAGGTACTCTTATATCCGACGTTTCAAACGATTCTCTGAGCTGCTGTGCAGCCTGTGTCACGCCAAAAACGGCTTTGACATGGTACACATCCTCTGGGATCGAGAGAAGAAACACACTGCCTCTGACAGAGGCTGTATATCACCAATAAGCAATGTCAGCATAGATGCTCACATTAGAGGGCACAAGGTGCTGGTGATAGATGACGTCTGCACTACCGGCGCTACGGCCAACGCTTTCATCGATAGCCTGCGTGCCGCTGGTGCCAACGTCATCGGAGCTCTGTTCCTGGCTAAGACCGTAAAGGTCTATAGCTAGGACTAGCTTTTTTTTTATAGGTAGGGCTGCACTGCACTGCCCACTGTCTGCATGTGCCTGGTGCTGGCAACGGTGTAGTTGTAGTAGCAGGCTACCACAGTACACCTAAGAAGAGGTCTAAGACAATAGCATAGACCACATCTTTGCCATAGCACCTGCACCTGCTCACCGACAGTGGGCAGAGCAGTGCAGCCCTGTTGTGCAGGCCCCTCCCCTGACCCCGTCACAATGGAGATTGTAAGCGCAAGCGTTTATAATCACCATAGAGACGCCATTAACCGCAAATGGCGTGCCAAAGTGCCCCGTTGTTTTAGCGGGTGGGCGCAAAATCACCATAGCGCACAAATGTTAAAAAGTCTTTACATATTCCGCTTAATGAAGGGCGGAAAGTCGAGTCGCAGCGTAGGGCGGTGGGGGCTGGTTTGCCTGTCGCCTGCGGCGCTGATTTGCCCAAAACACCCGATTCCCTTTATTCCTCGGGTGTTTTGGGGCCCGGGGAGTGGAATTTTCCCGCATCGCTCCGAAAGGTTTCGGCCACTTTCTCGTCAAAAGTGACGACTTGCGTGAAAATTCTGCGCTGAGCGCAACAACTTGCGTTTGAAAAAGTCGATTATTCACCGCTTTTCAGATGATTCGTACAGCAGCTGTACGATTGGTAAAAATTTCCGTCTGTTTTCATCATATCGCTTTGAGTAGTTTTAAAAGCAACTCCTCGTGCGTATCTTTGCACAAAAATAATAAAATGGCGATTATAATGAAAACAATTCTTGCGATCATAACTGCCGTACCCGCCACTATTGGCGTCCAGATCCTGAAATATTTCTATCAGGATTGGGAGTTCGCTAAGTGGATTTGTATGGCGGTTCTGGTTGATACTCTCGTATCGATGGTGAAGCACTGGATACACAGTGACTTCAACTCTGAAGACTTCTGGAAAGGTTTCGCTAAGAAGATCTTCGTCTACATGATGCTGATGATTGCGTCCAATATCCTCGTCAATATGACTGTCAATGGTCATACAATGGGTACCACTGCCTGGATAGGCGAATATCTCTGTGTAGCCATGCTGATTCGCGAGGTTATATCGATAGTTGAGAATGGCAATGCCATCATACCTGTTTGTCCAAAATGGCTGCTCAAGCGCCTTAAGGACTATAATGAGAAAGGTGAATATATCAATCGCAAGGAGCGTGAAGAGCAACACGATCCTGAGCAAAATATGGAGGATTAGGTTTATGGTTATCATCAACAAACAGCAGCTGATGCGTGCCGTTCCTGACCTTTGTCAGGCGAACGTCGATGAGTTCGTGGCCTCATTCAATCAGTGGTCCATTCCTTACGGCATCGAGACCAAGGCTCAGGTGGTACACTACCTGGCACAGGTGTTCCATGAAAGTGGGGCGCTGCGCTATACAGAAGAGATAGCCAGCGGTGCTGCCTACGACACTGGCAAAAAGGCCATCGCTCTTGGTAATACTCCCGAGAAAGATGGTGATGGCCAGAAATACAAGGGTCGTGGCTATATCCAGCTCACTGGCCGTGCCAACTATTCTAAGTTCAATCAGACAGATCTCTGTTTTGCCGATGTCATCAAGAATCCTGAAAAGGTGGCCATGTTCCCACTCAATCAGATGGCTTCGATGTGGTTCTGGCAGAGTCATGGTCTAAACAAGCTCGCCGATAAGGATATGGGTGGCCTCGAGGGCACAGATATCTGCAAGAGCATAACTAAGATTGTCAACGGTGGCCAGAACGGTCTGGCACAACGTCTTTTCTATTATCGTCGTTTCAAAAAAGAGTTCTGCTTATGAGTGATAATACCAAGAAACGTCTGATGCTATTTGCACTGGTGATAGCAGCTATCCTGCTTATCCTCTTCGGCGGCTGCAGATCGCAGCAGGTCATTGAGCGCTCAGACAGTCGCGACTCTGTTCAGACTGAGTATAGCGAGAGCATCGTCTATGTGCCAGTCATCACTTACGTCGATGTGCCTGCTCAGACTGCTGAGCGCGAGACCAGAGACTCTACCAGTCATCTCGAGACAGCTTTCGCTCAGAGCGATGCTGCCCTCAAGTGGGTTAATGGTCTGCCGTTCCTGTTCCACAGTCTCGCAAACAAGCCGCAGCGCATCGAGCACCGCGACAGCGTGCCTGTTCGCAACAGATACTTCCGTATCAAAGATACTCATTACAAGACACTTTACAAGACAAAGATCCTGGAGCGCCGTTTGACGCTCTATCAGCGTGCAATGATATATGTTGCACCAGGCGTGATATTGGCGATGTTAGTTTATATCATATACCTGCGTCGCAGGCTTCAGCGGAGGCCCGATATAGGTTAGATTTAGTTTTAGGTTAGTAGTATGAATAGTTTGAAAGAAGTTTCAAAATTAGTCAAAAGGTGTTTTTAGTTAAACAACTTCGTAAATTGAAATTTAGATTTAGATTGTTTCACTCCCCTGGTCTGTGAAGATCGGGGGCTTTTTTTTTCTATAAAACTTGCGCCGTATCAGATTAATTACTATCTTTGCACCATGTTATTATTACGAGATTCTCCATTGCAGGGTGGCTGTCCAAAATGTGGACGCCCTCTATCGCCAATCACAGGCCGATGTAGTTATTGTGGTTGGATTGACGGATTGAATGTTGCCGATTATATCACTAAAGGTAATTTATATGGGTAATAAAGATTTAATCTTTTTCAATCATTTGAAGCGCCTTGTAAAAGAGGATGGCTGCATTTGGCATGATTCAGGTGAAGGTTTCCTTTGGGCTGAAAAATTAAATCCGTCTAAGGTTATAGTGTGGTTTTATTATCTGTACGCTGACGAGATTAAAATCATCATTGGCGTAAACGGTTTCCAAAAAGGTGCTATCTCCTTGGATGAAATCCACTTAATGAGGCTTTACAAGGCTATAGGTGGGAAAGGGGATAAAGTCTTGGATATCACAAAGGACGAATGGAAATCAATGATGTCATACCTATATAATGAAACAGAGGAAGCAATGATAATGTCAAAAAAGGCATGATGATGCTTTTCTCTCAGAAAATTTGTTTATCTTTGCAGCCGAATAACTTTTTAAAACTTAGAATTATGAAGAAATTAATGTTTATTCTGGTAATGGTAGTTGCCTGCCTCAGTTCTAAAGCTCAGAGTATAACTCAGCCTGGCGAGAAGTATCCGGTGTATTGCAACATGAAAGGTTATAATACATGGGGTGTTGGGAAGGTTAAGGTCATGTTGGATATCGGTTTTAAAACGACAAACTTCGAATCTATCCTTGACGAAAACGGCAAACAGATCAAGTTCAACACCATGATGGAGGCTATCAATTATATGGCTAAGCGTGGCTGGGTTCTCGACCAGGTATACTTCCTTACTGAGGGTATGTCAAAGCAAAATGTTGCCAATTACATCATGAAAAAGATGGTTACTGACGATAATCAGATAAGAGAAGGCCTTAATACGATGCCTGACAAAGATTGATTATTAGCCCTGTTACATACGCCAGATTTCTGTAACAAAGATCTGTAACAGTTGCCTTGAGTTCTGAAACGCCTGTAAAATCGGGCGCTTCAGAATTGCTATTTCGCGTTTTAAAAAGTTACTGGCAAATGGCAGGTTAGAGCAAAACATCAGATAAAAGACATAAAAAATCAGCTTAAACGCAAAAAAAATCCCTTTTTTCTTTGGTCGTTTCGTTTTTTTTCGTACCTTTGCCACCGTCAAACATCATAGTACGGTATCGTACCAAGGGCGGTGAAAGACGCCCGAGTTATCACTCAGGGCATTTTTTATGCTCATACTTCCGAGACCTGCCAGAGGTCTCACTACACCAATAGCGGTGGCCACCCAGTAGATATAAGTCCTTGGACGAAGTCTATGATGTTTGACGACAGGGAGGGCTGCCGCTTTCTCTGTCTGTATAGGAAAGAGATGCCGCGAATGGCGACTACGCGGGGCCTGGTGCTACTTTTAAAACTGATGCAGGCGAGGTGTACTCTCTTTTCCTTACCTTGGGGGAGATGCCCCATGCCGCAAGGCTGGAGAGGGCAGATTTTTGGTTAATAACCTCGATATCTGCGTCGACCACATCTCCCCTTTTCAAAGGAGACAAAACGCGCAGGGCGGATCCCTGTACAGTCAAACATCATAGCATTATGCAACAGTTAACATTGCAGTTTGACGGTTATGCCCCATTGGGCACTCCAGTCAACGTCGGTTCTACGAAACAGAACAAGTCAGTGTTGTCGCAACTCCGCGGCAAAGTATCTCATGTTACTGCAGCTGCCAAGGCTGCTCTCCCTCTCAAGCGCATCGGCGAGGCTATCTTTGCCGCAGCATCCGTAGTAGGCGGTTTCGCCCTTATGTTCCTCGCAGCACTCATTCAAGGTTAGGCTTATGTTGACGTATCATAATTACATGGCTCAGAAGCAGA
>JAEEGL013524515.1_pt1 | contig 17198 bp, 11 predicted proteins | sample 9134231 | NCBI WGS metagenome assembly JAEEGL01 (sample SAMN16246548, study PRJNA631951) | gut metagenome | biome: gut microbiome; feature: rumen; material: fiber-attached | host: Bos | place: Iran: Karaj | collected 2018-10
GCCCCTTATCTGCTCGCAAGATTATAGCTGAGCTTCATAAGCGAATCACTCAAATGAACATTTTCAACCACTACATCATCCGGAACGTTAAGATCCACATGAGCAAAGTTCCAGATGGCTTTAACTCCTATCTTAACCACTCTGTCCGCAACCTGAACGGCTCCGGCCTTTGGAATGGCGATAACGACTATATCAATTCCGTTGTCTATGATAAAATCTTCGATCTTATCCATAGGCATTATCTCAAGACTTCCTATCTTCTTACCTACGAACTCGGGATTCTTATCAAAGAGTCCCATAAAATGGAAGCCCCTGTTCTCATAATTACTGTAGTTGGTAAGCGCTCTTCCAAGGTTACCTGCTCCGACTATGATAAGATTATGCTCTTCATTAAGTCCAAGAATTTTACCTATCTCATTGTACAGATAATCGACATTATAACCGTAACCCTGCTGTCCAAATCCGCCGAAGTTGTTAAAATCCTGTCTGATCTGGCTTGCTGTAACGTTCATTCTTCTGGAAAGTTCCTGGGAACTGATACGTTCAACGCCTTCATCTTTCAGATCTCCAAGGTATCTGTAATACCTGGGTAATCTGCCGATAACGGCTTGTGAAATAACCTTCTCATCCATTTTTGTTTCACCTGTTTTTTGCATAATAAACCAATTTCCATTATAGAATTGAGCCCCCTTATTGTCAATGATATAACAATGTTTCACGGCCGTTTGACAAGGCTGTAAAAGCCTTGTAAAATCAATGCGTTACAATAATTATAAGGTAAAAAATATGATTCTTTCGGTTAATAATATCAACAAAAGTTTTTCGGAAAATATAATAGTCAAAAACGGCAGTTTTTTCCTTAATGAATATGACAAAGCAGCCTTAGTCGGAATCAACGGTTCGGGCAAGACTACTCTTCTTCGAATCATAATGGGTGAACTGACACCCGATTCCGGAACCGTCATAATAAATAAGGATAAAGAAGTGGGCTATCTCCCGCAGAATGCCATTCTGGATTCCGATAATACAATCTACAAGGAAGTAATGGACGTAAAAGCCGCTCTTCTTGAAGATGAGAAGCGATTAAGAGATATGGAAAGCAGGATGGGTGACCTTAGCGGTAAAGAACTTGACGATCTTATGTCCGCTTATCACACAGCCTACGATAAATTCGAACGAGACGGTGGAAATATGATTGTGTCTGAGGTCAACGGCACTCTTAAGGGCCTTGATTTTCCCGAAGAAATGTGGGAGCAGCCCGTAAAGACACTGTCGGGAGGCCAAAAGACTCGAGTCGCTCTTGCAAAACTGCTGGTGAGCCACCCCGATATCATCATATTGGATGAGCCTACCAACCACCTTGATCTGGATTCCATCATATGGCTGGAAAACTATCTCTTAAATTATAAGGGAACCGTACTTATCGTCTCTCATGACAGATATTTCCTGGATAAAATAACCAACAAAATTATTGAAGTCGAGAACGGTAACTGCATGACATTTGACGGCAACTACTCTTCTTATGCCGTAAAAAAAGAGAACTTAAGAATTGCCGCTCTAAACGCTTATATCAATCAGCAGAGGGATATTGAGCATCAAAAGGAAGTAATAAGCAAATTAAAGTCATTTAACAGAGAAAAATCCATAAGACGAGCCGAATCAAGACAGAAAATGCTCGATAAGATGGACGTGCTTGATAAACCTGTTGAAATCGATGATAAAATGCAGATCATATTAAGTCCGGGAACTGAATCCGGCAAAGATGTTCTTCATGTTGAGAATCTCAAAAAGACATTTGATTCCAATAAGCTTTTTGAGAATATATCCTTTGATATTAAAAAAGGCGATCACGTGGCATTACTTGGTCAGAACGGAACGGGTAAAACCACTATCCTTAAGATCATCAACGACCTCATACCCTGCGATGAAGGTAAAATAGACATCGGTGCCAATGTTCACATAGGATATTACGATCAGGAACATCATGTTTTGCACGATGATAAGACCATATTCGAAGAAATATCGGATGATTATCCGGCACTTAATAATACAGAGATAAGAAATGTACTGGCTGCTTTCCTCTTCACCGGAGATGATGTGTTCAAGCAGATTAAGACACTTAGCGGTGGTGAAAAAGGTCGTGTGTCCCTTGCAAAGCTTATGCTCAGCGAGGCTAATTTCCTCATTCTCGATGAGCCTACCAACCACCTTGATATCACTTCAAAAGAGATACTTGAAGATGCATTGAACAATTACACAGGTACGGTATTATATGTAAGCCACGACAGATATTTCATCAACCGTACCGCTCACAGGATAATGGATTTGTCCGATAAGTGCATAACGGAATATCTGGGTGATTATGATTATTACATAGAAAAAAAGGCCGAAATCAGGCCTGTGACGGATAGTTTGGTTACGAATGCGACATGTAACAGCTCTTCCACCGCAAACAAAGGTGCCGAGGATTACAAAGCCCAGAAGGCTATGGCTTCGGCCATGAAAAAGACTCAGAAAGAACTGGATAAGATTGAGAAAGAAATAGATGTTCTTGAAACAAAGATTAAAGAACTTGAAGAAGTGCTGGCCGATCCCAAAAACGGATCTAACACCGCATTGCTTATCTCATCTCAAAAAGAACTGGATGAAAACAATATCAAACTTGAAGAATTAATGGAAAAATGGGAAGAATTGCAATAAACAATTCTTCCCATTGTTTTTTTATTACATACGAGATGCTATAGCCTTAATAAAATCTTCGCTGTTAAGAACCTTGACATCCTTAAGTGATGTTATAAGCGCAAGATCTTTTGTCATCTCTCCTGCTTCTATTGTATCGATTGTTGCCTTCTCAAGCCTGTAAGCAAAATCCATTAGTTCTTTTATACCATCAAGCTCACCACGTTTTCTTAAAGCTCCTGTCCAGGCAAAAATGGTTGCAACCGAATTGGTGCTTGTCTCTTCGCCTTTCAGATGCTTGTAATAATGACGCTGAACAGTTCCGTGAGCAGCCTCATACTCATATACTCCGGAAGGTGATACAAGCACTGATGTCATCATTGCAAGTGAACCGAATGCACTTGAAACCATATCACTCATAACGTCTCCGTCGTAATTCTTACAAGCCCAGATGAAACCGCCTTTGCTCTTCATAACTCTTGCTACGGCATCATCAATAAGTGTATAGAAATATTCGATTCCGGCTGCTTCAAACTTATCTTTGAATTCCTTTTCGAATATCTCATTAAAGATGTCTTTGAATCTGTGATCGTATTTCTTGGATATGGTGTCTTTGGTTGCAAACCAGATATCCTGCTTTGTATCAAGAGCATATTTAAGACATGCTCTTGCAAAAGATTCAATACTCTTATCGGTATTATGCATACCCTGAATGATTCCGGGACCGTCGAATTCCTGAATGGTCTCTTTGGTAACATTACCCGAAGCATCGGTAAATACAAGCTCAGCCTTACCGGGGCCGGGAACTACGATTTCCACATTTTTATATACATCACCGTAAGCATGTCTTGCCAGTGTAATAGGCTTTTCCCAGTTTCTTACACAAGGCTCGATACCTTTTACAATGATGGGAGCACGGAATACAGTACCGTCAAGCATAGCTCTGATTGTACCGTTAGGGCTCTTCCACATCTTCTTAAGATTGTATTCTGTCATTCTGGCAGCATTGGGTGTGATGGTTGCACACTTTACGGCTACTCCGTATTTCTTTGTCGCATTGGCCGAATCTACAGTTACCTGATCGTCGGTCTCGTTACGATGCTCAAGTCCAAGATCGTAATACTCCGTCTTAAGATCAACGAAAGGAATAATAAGTTCATCCTTGATCATCTTCCAGAGTATTCTTGTCATCTCATCGCCATCCATCTCAACGAGGGGCGTAGTCATCTTAATCTTGTCCATTCTTGTCTCCATTTCTTTTTTCATCTGAAGGATAAGCCTCATAAAGGCCGTTCTTTACCATGTTCTCATAAGCATTGATAACATGATCGTTGGCAGTCTTCTCAGCCAGATCCCTGTCGCCTGATTTGATTGCTTCCATGATCATCTTATGCTCTTCGGTTGATTTAGTTGATCTTCCGCTTTTTGAAAGAGTCTTTCTTCTTACTCTGAGTACATATTCATGATATTCTCTCAGCTGATTCTCAAGCATCTTACTGTTGCAGGCTTCATATATGATCTCATGGAATCTGTTATCAAGCTCCGCGATTTGATCCGTATGATTCTTGCCGGCATGGAATTCGGAAAGATATATATTCTCTTCCATCTCTTCCATCTGCTCGGGTGTGATATTGTCAACAGCCCATCTTGCAGCAAGACCTTCCAGCTTGGATCTTATCATATATATATCCTTAACATCTTTTACGGTTATACCCGTAACATATGCTCCCTTATTGGGAATGATACTGATAAGGCCCTCGAGTTCCAGCTGCCTGAAGGCTTCTCTTACAGGAGTCCTGCTGACACCCAACTCTTCACCGATAGCGATTTCTTTAAGCTCATCATTATTGTTGTAGCGACCGTCAAGAATATCCTCTCTAATGCGGTTGTATACACGCCCTCTTAAGGAATACTTGTCACTTACTTCGTCTTTAATGCTCATAATTTACCAAAATAACCTTTCTCCAGTTTCAGGGAAAGTTTCTTACAGTTTTTCTGGATTACTTTAACAAGCTCTCCGTCTGTTAATACAGTTACACGGCCTGATGCATATTCATCATCAACCCACACTTTAACATTCTTAATTAACTCGCTGCTTTTGTCAACTTTTTGATCTTCGGGAAGCTTGTAATAAGTATTGATCCAGTGAGCAATACCTGCCAGTCCCGAAGTGTTGGATACAGCACAAAGTACAGGTCTGTTTAAAAACTTATCTGTATCGAATATATTGTATATCTCTTCGTTCTTAAGCAAGCCGTCTGCATGCACACCCGCTCTTGTAACATTAAAGTTCTTACCGACAAAAGGTGTTCTGTCAGGAATGTGATATCCGATCTCTTTCTCGTAGTATTCGGCAAGTTCTGTGATAACAGTAGTATCCATACCATTGAGACCGCCCTTAAGCTGAGCGTACTCGAATACCATTGCTTCAAGAGGAGTATTACCTGTTCTCTCTCCTATACCAAAAAGTGAGGCATTTACTGCCGAACAGCCGTAAAGCCATGCAGTTGTGGAATTAACGACCGCCTTATAGAAATCGTTGTGTCCGTGCCACTCAAGCAGTTCATGAGGCACGCCCGCATGAGTATGAAGAGCGTAAATAATACCCTGAACAGATCTTGGAATAACGGCACCCGAGAAGTTGACACCATAGCCCATGGTATCGCACACACGAATCTTAATCGGTATCTTGTATTCATCCATAAGCTTCATAAGCTCAAGACAGAATGGAATAACATATCCATAGATATCGGCTCTGGTAATATCCTCAAGATGACATCTTACGGCAATACCTTCATCCAGACAGTCTCTTACAACACTGAGATAATGATTCATTGCCTCTCTTCTTGTCATCTTAAGCTTTAAGAAGATATGATAATCAGAACAGCTTACAAGAATACCGGTTTCTTTCATACCAATCTCTTTAACAAGCTTGAAATCTTCCTTGCTTGCTCTGATCCAGCTTGTTACTTCGGGGAATTCATATCCCTTCTCCATACATTTGTAGACAGCATCTCTGTCTTTTTTGCTGTATAAAAAGAACTCACTGGCTCTGATCATACCGTTGGGACCACCGAGTCTGTGTAGATAGTCATATATAGTTACAATCTGCTCGGTGCTGTATGGCGCCCTTGACTGCTGACCGTCTCTAAATGTGGTATCAGTGATCCATATGTCCTTAGGCATATTGTGAGGAACGATTCTATCGTTGAAAGGAATCTTCGGTATCTCCGAATAAGGGAACATATTTCTAAATACGTTGGGCTTCTCAACGTCATTCAAAAAGTACATATGCTCCTCAAGTTCAAGAAGATTGTTCTTCTGATTCAAAGTCACCGGTCGATTCTCAAATCCTTCAAATTCCTGATTCATAGCTACTCCTGATAAAAAATATTAGGCAAATTGTCGCCATGAATAATTGTATACAATTATACGAAACAAATCAAGGGTAAAAATACCCAATTAAAAAAAGCCTTGCAACGCAAGGCTTTTTTTTATGCTACTCTCTTCTTTTTATAAACTATCAAGAATACACCGACACATAATGTCATGAATGCCACAACATACTTGATCGGCAGGCTGTGATCTCCTGTGTTGGGCGAATCATCCAATTTGTAATTCTTAACAAGCTTGCCGTTGAGGATCGATAATCCGCTGCTTCCGCTGTCGGTTGCATATATACCGAAGTATGACAGATGATTGGTCTGGAAGCTTATTACATCTTCACTCACCATAGATGACGATATCTCTTCAAGCTGACCGTCTGCATCAAGAGCAATCACATGAATCCTGTCACCCTTGATCTCATCAGGAACATGCATGGTAACCGTCATGGTAGCCTGACCAAATCTGTTAATATCCACTGTGTCTGTAGGATCCTTAAGAGCGATATCATATGCCATCATCTCTTCGCTTTCGCCTCCGAACAGATCGGCATATTTTCTGCTGAGGGCCGAAGCTGCAGTTTCGGAATTCCTGATGTTAAGAGGGCCAACCTTCTCGTCTTCACTGAAGGAAGCCGTGATATCATTAGTCTCCTGACCATCATACAGAACAGTGAGTTCCTTCTTGGAATCCGCATCTTTTCTTACGTTGTCAGCAACAGTCAGATTCTCCCTGTCTTTGATCTTATAATTATTACCTTTGACAGTAATATAATCAGGAATACCGGCCAGCACTTCTTCGCTGTATATATAATTCTTCTTTACAACTACACTGCCTGTATCATTGCCTGAAGCATCCTTCTCAGGACTGACGATAAGACCGGAGAAACCAAGCTTCTCACCGTCAAGAACCGTATCCTTATAATCCGTAATACTATCATCGACTACAGCAAACAGAACTCCGTGAAGAACATCTTCTCTGTAATCATAATTCTCAAGTCTGCGGGATGTTGTTCCGGCCTCAATGGCAGGAATATGATTACCTCTGAATACAACAACTTTGGTCGCATCATTTTTCGCACTGTCGGAAAAATCAACCGCCCTGAGTCCCATAGTCTCCACATTCGGTGATAAAGAAAGGGAATCAAGAGGACAGTTCATAAATGCACGATCGCCAATCCTTGTGACTTTATCTCCTCCTGTTACAGAGCTTAAAGACGTACATCCTCTGAAGGCATCATCACCGATAACAAGAACAGAATCAGGGATAGTAACAGAAGTAATCGCCGTCTTATCCATGAATGCTCCAGGGGCTATTGTCTTAACAGTCGATGGGATAGTCACATCGCGTCCCTGACCGCAATAAGCAAGGAGAATTCCGTCTCCAACTATAGCAAAATCATTGCTTCCCACATTGCTCTTGAGATTGGTAAGGTAAGGCGTATTCTCAAAAGCATAAGCATCTATCTCAGTAACTGAAGAAGGAATGCTTACATCCGATAATGAATCACAATGATAGAAAGCACCATAGCCTATCTTCTTCACGCCTTCGGGAATAGTGATCTTATTCAGAGTACTTCTGGCAAAAGCAAAATCACCGATCTCAGTAATTCCACTTTCAATCTCATAATCATTCAGACCCTTTGCGGCATAATAGGCCTGAGAAGCTATCATGTTCTCAAATTCTTTATATTTTGGCAGATATCCGCCCTTTTGAGGATCATATATTACAGTCTCACCGGAAGCATCATCCTGACTTACAGAATCACCTGCAGGGGCATTCTCTCCTGTCTCAGCACCGGCAGGCTGATCAATGCCGCCTTCAATATCTGAACTTACATCATCAGTAATACTGCCCTCACCCTGTACAACAGTACCACCGCTTGTAGCCACAGCCGAAGGGTCAAGGAAAAGAACCGCTCTTCCACCTACAATTATGGTCTTGGCAAGAAGTCCCGAATCATCGACATTGTCAAGAGGGTTGCCCTTAGGCATATATTCCACATTGCTGGGATCTGTGCTGGCATCCACAAGACCGATTCCCGGCACGATCTCAGTTACGGATTCTTTATAATCTTTACCACTACCGCTTTCTACATTAACGCCTGAACCTTCACCGCTACCGGATCCGCTTCCCTCAGAAGATTCTTCATCATTCTTATTCTCACTGCTTTCCTGACTGTCAATAATATGAAGCAGAGATGTCGTATCTCCTGTCTCGATCATCCTTACATCCGAATTGTCAAAATTCTTGAAATAATCGTAAGCAACAGTACCGGGATCCGCAACGATATTAAGATGCACACAACCGTCAAAGGCCGTAGGATCAATATAAGACACAGAAGGCGGAATAATAACATCATAAAGAGATATACAATTCTCAAAAGCCTTGGGACCTATGGTTGTAACAGAATAAGGAATATTGATCTCCTTCAGATTCTTACAATTAGAAAAAGAATAAGCCGGTATGTCCACAAGATATGAAGACAATGAAACAGTATCCAGCTTATTATTGCCCCAGAAAGCGAATTTGCTGATCTTGGTAACAGAGTCAGGCATATTGTAATAGGTAGACTGATAACCACTCAGATATGCATACAGCGTGTTGATGTTATCATCATAGAGACCACCGCCCAGATTAATAAACTGATCGTTATTGCGGCTTATGGTAACTTTTGCAAGGTTATCACATCCCGCAAAAATACCGTAACCGATAGATTCAACTCCGGCACCGATATTGATGGAATTAAGATTCTTACAACCTGCGAAAGAAGCACTCTCAATACTCTCAAGCGTATCATGCATAGTTACATTGGTAAGATCAACGCAACCTGCAAAAGCGCCTTCTTTAACAACCTTAGTGTTTTTACCAAGGTCAATGGTATACATACCTCTTTGATTGGCAAAAGCTTCGGAGCCGATGGATTTTACATCATCAGAAACAGACACGGCTGTTGCCGTGCCTGTATATTTGGCGATCTCATCATGATCCATCTGAAATTGATCCACGTATCTGGCCGCTATAAGGTCTTCTACGGGAACTGCCGCAAGAGCAATCGATAAAGCTATAAGAACTGCTCCTACTGCTCTCCTTATCTTTCTGCCCATAATGTCACCGTGTAGATCTTTATACTGCCTTAGGTATCACTATCTTCTTGTCTCTCTTAAAGAAGAGGAACAGAGATGTTGCTGCTAAAGCTAATGCAACAAACCACTTAGGATGAATAGCATCACCTGTCTTAGGAGTATAATCGATAGTTCCTGAAGTCAGATTAGCTGTATCAACATAAATCGTATAAGGTGAGAAGTGTGTTGCCGTAAATGATACGCAAGGAATACCATCAATAGATGTAAACTTACATCCAAGGTCTTCCAAAGCGTTCGCATCGTTAACCGCACCTACCTTATTATTACCTGCATACTGTGCAAGAGGGTCAGGTATAGGCATAGTGATATTTACCTTAAGATCTGTGGTATCAGTAATCTTTTTGGTTCCTGTAGAATCATAGAGACTGATATCCATAGCAAAGTACTTAATAGGACTCATATCAGGATACTTAGCAGCAAGTGCTGTTGCAACCCTGTTAGCTGCATCTGCACTCTCGGTTACTCTGACAATAAAGCTGTCAGTAGAACCTGATACTGATGCATAAGCCTTATCTGTATTAGAAATTCCGGGCTTGGTAATATCAATCGTAGTACCATTATTACCGTTCCTTGAAGATGTACCCGAATTCGTTCCGTTTCTGTTGGTGGTGCCGGTAGAATTCCTGCTACCGCCTCCATTGTTGGAACTTGCAGCTGTCTTATTCTTGTAGGTAGCTGTAACTGTTACGTCGCTGGAACCCATCTTAAGAATTGTTGCTTTACTTGTTGAACTCTCGATTGAAGCGCCTGAGCCATTCATTACCCACTTATCGAATTCTTTTCCTTCAGGAGCATCAATAGCTTCAATAAGTACATCAGTTCCTTCAGGATATTGGCCGGTTCCTCTACCGTATATGACTTTAAGATTATACTTTGTCGCCGAACCAGTGGGTGTAACAGATGATGTTACTCCGGGAGTACCGTTACCCGGCGTAGTTGTTCCGGGAGTTGTAGATCCCGGTGTTGTATTGGGAGTTACTCCGGGAGTTACGTCGGCATTAAGCTCATACATTGCAATAACAAATGTATCCTCATGAATTCCTCTAAGAGATCTACTCCAGCCTACAAATGTATAGCCTTCTCGTTCAGGTATTTTTTCTGCCTCAGGTTCAACCGCTGTTCCTCCATCTTCGACTTCCACTTTATCTAAGATTTCAGTACCATCGAAATTGTAAAAAGTAACATACCACTTTTCACCTATATACTTAAGTTCTGCAGCCACTTTATTGGCACCGAGTCGCTGAGACGGTTTCTCAGATGCCGAACCCTTGTATATTTCATATATAGGAGTTTCAGCAGACGAAATGTCCCCAAAAGCATCGGGAGAAAGATATACTTCCTTGCTTTCAGCCTTAACATGAATACCCGGATCCTTACCGAAAGCATTATCTTCTATGTCTTCATTAACTTCTACGGGAAGATCCACTTCACGCAAATTATCACAATCATAGAAGCAATACTTCGGAATAGTACTTGCTTTAATACCATCCAATTCAACGAATGTGATAATATCACAGTCGCTGAAAGCGCCTTCGGCTATCTCATCTACATTATCAATACTCGGATCATTGGCATCATTGACTGTTCTTGATCCGACAGTCTCACCTCGTCCCGGGAACACCTGAACCATCTTCTTGTTGCCGTTTGATTTATTCTCATAGAGAATACCGTTCTCAGCTGTATATTTATTGGTACCGCTACCTACAGATGCAAGTGAAGTACAATCGGCTACCGGCAACTGACCGACATCTTCTATGCTATCCCCCAAAGCAATCATCTGCAGTTTCTCGCAATTATAAAACGCAAGATCAGGAAGATACTCTACATCATTCATTACTACAGCTTCGACAAAATCATTACCGATAGGATTTGACTCCTTGCTGCTTCCTTCATAAGGTAAGGTACTAGAATTACCGGCCTTTATAGCTGTACCACCTATACTAGTCTTACCTAGCAGGCCCATATAATACTCATCGGCGTCTCCCCATTCATACGATCTTTCATCTGTGAAATCACCGGAAGCATCTGTAGGGCCAAAATAGCCGTTAAAAAGACCGTAGGTCGAATAGGCATCATAATACTTAAGATCTTTAAGATAAAGATCTACATTCTTATTATTATTATAAGTTGTTGGATTAGCCGAAGCCGTACCTGTATTTGATGTACCGTCAATATATCCCTTAACATCAATGGATTTAATTCCTTCAGGAATGGTGACGGTCTTAGTTGCATTGATTATATCCTGCTCAACATTTGAAGGATTCGGATTGGATAGAATACCAGCGTCAATATCTTCATAATGAGGATAATCAACAAGGGTAGGCAAACCGTTCTTATTATCAAGTATGACTGTTAAATTTGAAGGCGAATTGGTCTTGTAACAAACCCTTACGCCCTGAGTTGGATCAACCCAATTATCACTCTGCATAGACCAAGCAAAAGGAGCATATAATGTACCTATCTCGCCATGAACGGTAAGCTTGGGACTGTTGGTTGATAATGCATTATCGCCTATATCTTCCATTGTAAAATCAATAAGACTACCAGGTGTGTCAAAATAAATATCAACTAATTTTCTGCAATTTTCAAAAGCACTGTCACCAATAGACGCAATATTCTCACCGATTGTAACTGACGTCAGTTCATTACAATCTGCAAAAGCTTCTTTGCCAATATTATTCACTCCATCGCCAAGATTAACCGTGGTAACAGAATCAAAATCTTTAAATACGCCATCTTCGATTGTTGCAATACCGTTTCCATCAGCGATCTCTATTCCAGTCACATGCGTCTTAACATCATCCGCAAAGCAATCCGAAGCAATAGAATTAATCGTAATTCCGGCAACAGAACTCGGAATTTTCAAATTCAAATCTTCAGGTCTGACTTGAGTCGGATCAGTAGGATCAATTCCGGGTACAAAAGTACAATTGACCAATTTACCCGTTGAATCAATTCCCTGTATAAGCAAACCATTACTGATTTCATAAGTGGCAGGATTTGATTCATTATCATCTTTATAATACTTATATGTAACCGGATCACCGCCATCAGGAGACGCTGCAACGTTCATAGTGGCCGACCATGTATTTTTTCTGGGTATAGCATAATCACCCGCAAATTTTTCAGGACCCCAAACATAGAAATTGGAATTAGTAACATCATAGAACATTGTAGGGTCATACTTTACACCGCCGGTTTCCGGAGGAAATCTGAAATATTCCAGATTTGTACATTTAGCAACTAATGTATCCGGTACTTCTTCAGAAGCAACTAACCCGGAAGAAACAGATACCGTCTTAAGTGCGTTTCTATTGGCCAAAGTAAACTCTCCAAGATTAGCGCCGGTTGTAATATTATCAGGATAATCAAAGTCTACGAGTTTATCCTTATTAAATAACGACGTGTCTGTGATCGCGTATGCATAATCACCTATCGATGAAACATTTCTGTTACCAAAATCCACCGAAGACAAAGCTCCGCAATCGCAAAAAGCCCCTTTACCGATAACTGTAGGATTGGTGCCTATTCCATCAAAGCCAATCGAATTCAATGAAGCACAATCATAAAATGCTCCATCCTCAATCTTAGAAACTGATTCGGGAATATTAATATCCCTTATCTTCGTATGAGCAAAAGCTTCCTTTCCGATCTCATACACACCATCCAAATCTACCGTATCAAGGTTAAGACTGTAACAGAATGCCTGATTACCGATTTTGGTTCCTGTACCAAACGATACAGACTTCAACATACTACTGTTATAAAATGCTCTGTCGCATATATTTACAATATCATCACCAAGAATTAATTCATTTATTCTGTTAACACCCTGAAGTGCTCCCTCTTTTATTCCAACCAAATGAATAAAATTCATACATAAGAAATTCTGACTGTCCGTATGGAACAGTTTTCCGAAGTTATTCGAAAACTCAACATCCGAAACAGGGGACTTACTTGCTGCATTAAAAATATATATTTGCTGTGTTCCTTGTACATTTGACGAGTCATATGTGAACATTGTAGTGGGAACAAGTGTCAATCCGGCGGTTGAGCCATTTCCGAAGAGTTTATCACACAAATAAGCCTTCTGCTCATCAAACGAATCATAGTTAGGATGATCCAATAAACACTTAGTAACATCAGCGGGTGGAAGTACTGTGCCCGTTGTGTCATTAGTATATGCATTATAATCCGAAACATACTTATTGAATTCTGTAGGAAAATATTGATTAAAAAAAGTATAAAAATCAGCAGAGGTTGACCATGATGCAGGATCTCCGGTAAGTGTACGTCCAAATCCAAGTTTTTCAATCGGTGTTGATTGAGGATTATTCTCACCAAGATATACAGTAACACTAATATCTTTATCTGTCGGATCTGTCGTTCTTTCAGTCAAGTCCTCAAATGCATCCAATTTTATATATACATAGTCAGAAAATAACAAGCTATTACTCAAATCCACCGTACTTGTGGTCATTTGCTCGTTATAACCTGTAATATATGCATTCTGATAATTATCATTGGATATATAATTAAACTGTCTGTCCAAATAGGTTACATTACCATTCTGATTCAGTATATAAGTCATTCCGGTTTTAGAGAGTCCGGCAGTCGGCATTTTCAAATTATTACTGCTGGCTGCAGCCGTAATATTAAGACTGGCATACGACTTAACCTGATCAGCTGTCTGAGTCGGATCATAAGCCTGCGTCTCAGGTATAGGTATAGCCGCAACAGTAATTGCAGTAACCATAAGAAGAGCGCCAACGGTACGTCTTATAGTTCTCCTTTGCTTAATATTCTTTTTCTTGTTAACAGTCTTTCCCATTTTGGGACCTCCGTCTCATAAAAAGCATTATAAAACATTTTTTATCAGCATTATAAAGGGGCATATTCATACAACCCCGTTATGTTTATCGGCATAAAGAGACTAAAAAATAACCCACTACCCCATATTTAGACAACATAACATAATAATTGTACTATATTTTGATATAATTTCAAGGTGTTTTAACAAGATATTGTGTCTTTGACGACCCAAACTCAATATCAAATATACTGATTAATATAAAAAAAAAGCCCTCAATCGAGAGCTTCCCTATTAAACCGTCATATTATCATTTTGTAAAACGCTAAATACGACACTTACAAACATATTCTCACATTTTATGAGCCACTTTTTAACATTTTCTCACATTTTATGAGCCACTTTTTAGCATTTTCTCACATTTCATGAGCCACTTTTTAGCATTTTCTCACATTTCATGAGCCACTTTTTAGCATTTTCTCACATTTCATGAGCCACTTTTTAGCATTTTCTCACATTTCATGATTTTTTTCGAGTTTTCGCCCCGAAATGTGGATGCAAAACGGGGCATTTTGCCCCAAAATGCAAAAAACGGGACAAAGTGCCCCGTTTTTCCAATTCAGAATAAAGAATGTCGATTTATAGACAAGTTTTACAACAAGTCATCACTCCCCAATGTAGATCAAATACAGTTGTACCAGTCATCGCCTCTACATTACTTCATCCGTGAGTCGATGTAAATAATTATTGCATATTTCCACTATATCATCAGGTGCTTTTTCAACGAATTTTGCTGCCCGACCAACCAAGTCTACTGTACGAATTTGAAAACATAGAACTACGCCTCGTGTAGTTGTTCTGCTGTCCAGTTCCACCTCCAGAGGATAACTCTTCTTCTTTGTCGAAATAGGAAGTATAATATTTATTCCACCCGGAAGCGGAACAGAGTTCATTACAAGAACAGGTCTGTATTCCCCTTGCTCATGACCTTTAACAGGATTAAGGTTAACCAGGACAATATCCCCTCTATTAAATATCAATATATTTCACCTCCAACATCTTCTCCCCAATCGATCTCCTCAAGATTACCAAGATCAGCTTGCGTTATTTCTTCAAAAGGTTTGCCATAAAACTCTTCAAACATCTTGGCTGTGGATTGCTTTTTTCTCATAAACAAGCCACCATCCTTGAGTTCACAAGTAACTTGATCGCCTGCTCTTAAATCAAGAGATTCCGTTACTATGACAGGTATCCTGATTCCTATACTATTTCCCCATTTTGATATAGTTATATTCATATTCTGTTCTCCTTTATGATATACATTGTATATCATTTTAGGATGCTTTACAAGTATTTCCATATTACAATCACCTCAATATCAATAATAATACGCACTGCGCAGTATTGTCAACAATATATTGTCACAAAAATTACCCTTGCAACCATAATTGGTTACAAGGGTATATTCATCAAACAATTTAATGCACTAATAATAGAATGCAAAATATCTATTGCCAGGATATTTTTAATTCTCTTTTTTTTTCAGCACAGTCAGATAGATACAGATTAATTAAAGTTTGATACGGAATTCCTGATTGTTCCGCCATTTCTTTAAAGTAATCAAGAGCTTCCACATTAATATTAATTGTAATCTGCTTTTTAAGCATTTTCGAATACGGATTTTTTCTTGGATTTAATTCATTAATTTCGTATTTATCTCTCATAACAATTACCTTCCATAAATGCTTTATAATCCCTTATCTCATCTTTTAGAGCTTTTCTAGCAGAAATAATACGTATCAAATCACTGCTTTCTTTATAACAATGTGAAACTATGCATATACGTTGTCTACAAGAATAGCCAATATAATTATACGCAACGCTCTATATATTGTCAATAACTTTTCGTCATAAAATACCTTTGTTTCTGCTCCACGTAATCCTCCAAAAAGAAAGGGCTGTTCCAAAGAACAGCCCATCAACTTCCACTTTAGTTGGATATAATCCCTCACGGTAGGACTCACCGCTGTTACCACTGCCACTTTGATGGACAAACCATCTAGTAGGCCTCACTACTCTTACCACTGCCACTTTGATGCAAATCCATCCAGCAGGCCTCTCTGCTACTGCGCCTTCTCAGTCTTCTCAGTCTTGGTATAAAGGAATCTGTCAAGAGATGCGCCGTACTTAAGCGACTTGTCATCCACATACTTATTGGCCTGGCTGCTGATATGCACATTCTTCATGGCTCCTTTCAGCATGCTACCTCTTATGAATCCAATGACGATACCCACTACAAGACATATAAATGCACCGACACCACCGGAGCCCTCCAAAAGGCCAAAGACTAATGCTATAAAATATACAGCAACAAAAGACACCAGACTTCCAAGAATAACCTGCTTCCAGTATTTGCCGTTATCAACAGGAAGTTCACCGACCATCTTGCCGGTCTGTCCGTTTACGGCGAACTGATAGGTCTTACCTTCGAATCTTCCGGACATCATCCATACGGGAAGCATGGCGTATTCTGCCTTACCACCTGAGATATTGACGCTTTCACCTTTCATGGTCACTCCGTCATAGCCTTTGACAGCATCACGCATCTTATTCTCAAAGGTTGATGTAACTCTTGTATTGGCTCTGGGCTCGGAATCTTTGCTGGTTACATCGTATTTGTCAGCAAGATATCCGCTGAAATAAGCAGCATCGTAAGGTACTGCCTTGGATGTATCAAAAGGTTCAAGAGAATCCATGGTCGCATCATCGATCTGACTTGCGGCATCAACAGGAATACGCACGAAGTCCATCTCACCGCTTCTCTTCAGACTGTAATAGTCTTTCTTGACATAATCATATTTGGCATCCGACCATCTCTTTTCTTTGTATGCATCAAAATTAACATATCCGTCAGCATGGCAGCTAAAGAGCCAGAAGGGAACATAGATACCTGTGATCTTACTTATCCTGTCACCTTTTGAAAAATTGTCAGGCAGGAGTTTTTTGCCCTTAATAAATTCTCTCATCTTGCTCTTTGCAGCATTCTTATCCACTGCAAACGGAACAACAAGATCCGGCTTGTAAGCTCCTTCAAATGACTTCTTTACGATTGCCTGATTACCGCAGTAAGGGCACTCTGTGGCAGCCGTAAGATCTGTCGCCATCATCTGAGCATTACA
>JAEEGL014106080.1_pt1 | contig 17198 bp, 11 predicted proteins | sample 9134231 | NCBI WGS metagenome assembly JAEEGL01 (sample SAMN16246548, study PRJNA631951) | gut metagenome | biome: gut microbiome; feature: rumen; material: fiber-attached | host: Bos | place: Iran: Karaj | collected 2018-10
TATCTCCTCGACGAACTGTTCGTAATATTCCGGCGTCATGTATTTTCTCGTCTCGATCCACGGAATAACTCCCGGGAACGTGACGGTCTGCCTGTGATAGTTCTTATCGAAATATCTGTCTACCGTATATTTCTTATCGCCTGTGCCGTACATCAGCGCGTCGTAGGCTTCTTTCGGATATTCACATATCGGCGTGTCGAGATCGACGCCGTACTGCGCGAGCGCCGCTTCGAAGAGCGGACCGGACCACGTCTCGTCGTCAAGCGATTTGAAACCGTTTACTGCTATCGCGCCTTTGCGAAGAGACAGTTTTCTGTCGGGTATTATCTTATCGGCGCAGAGCCTTGTGCTCTCGCCGAGGCCGCCGCATTTCTCGCACGCGCCGTAAGGGGCGTTGAACGAGAACATTCTCGGCTGCAGCTCTCCGAAGCTGATATCGTGCTCTTCGCAGGCGTAATTCTGCGAAAAGCTCATATCGTACTCTTCATCGCCGAGTACGTGTATCAGCAGATTGCCGCCGGCAAGATTGAGCGCGCATTCGACGGAATCGGCAAGCCTCGGGCGTATGCCTTCTTTCATTATGAGGCGGTCGATCACGACGTCGATATTGTGCTTCACGTTCTTGTCAAGCTCCGGCAGCTCCGATACGTCGTACATCTGACCGTCTATCTTGACTCTCGTGTAACCCGATTTTTCGGCGTTTTCGAAGACCTTCTGATGAAAGCCCTTTTTGCCGCGCACTACGGGAGCGCAGACCTCGAATCTCGTACGCTCGGGCAGAGCGAGTATCTTGTCTATTATCGTATCGGTCGACTGCCGCCTTATCTCCTTACCGCAGACCGGGCAGTGAGGCACGCCGATGCGCGCGAATATAAGACGGAGATAATCGTATATCTCCGTTACCGTGCCGACGGTCGATCTCGGGTTTTTCGACGTGGTCTTCTGATCTATCGAGATGGCGGGGGAAAGCCCGTCGATAAAGTCGATATCCGGCTTGTCCATCTGACCGAGGAACATTCTCGCGTATGACGAAAGCGACTCGACGAAACGCCGGTGGCCTTCCGCGTAAAGCGTGTCAAAAGCCAGCGACGATTTGCCCGAGCCTGAAACGCCGGTGAAAACGACGAGCTTGTCGCGCGGTATCGTGACCTCGATATTCTTTAAATTGTGAACTCTTACGCCTTTGGCGTGTATCGTTTTTTCGCTCATTTCAGTATGTCAATACTCATGCTTTCTTTGATTTTTGCGTAATCTTCGCCCGGTTTGCCGCCGGGCGTGTTTTCGTATATGAAGATCGGTCTGTAAGTTACGAGCCCGCTCGCGGCGCCTTTTTTCGCCGATACGAGCAACAGCGACGGTCTGTGCTTCGGCGTAGGGTATACGTAAATCTCGGTCTTCGGTTCAAGCCCGGCGGATCTCAGCGCCGCATAAAGGTCGACCGCTCTCTGCGGATTATAGCAGAAATACGCGGTGCCGCCGTCTTTCAGTATCCTTGACGCGCAGCGCGCGAAATCTTCTATACCCGCGCTCGTCTCGTGACGGCAGAGCTCATCCTGCTTTGACAGGTTCTTTTTGCCGTCGCCGGATTTGAAATACGGGGGATTGCATACGACGGCGTCGTATAATTTATCCGTTTTATAGTCGAGCACGTCTGCATGAACAGGCCGCATTTTGTCCGAAAAGCCGTTCTTTACCGCGTTATCGTATGCGACGTCGCACATATCCGCCTGAAAGTCGACGCAGTCGGCGCATCTTATCTTACCGTGTTGTAAGAGCATTAGAGTTATAACGCCGCTGCCGGCGCCGAGCTCGCATATACGGTTCTTTGCGTTTTTGTTAACGAACGCGGCGAGCAGGCAAGCGTCGGTAGTAAGTATCAGTCCGCGCTGATCCTGCGCGGCCGTGATCTCATTTGACAGACGCTCGTATTTTATATTTTCGCTCATACCGTGTTTTTCGGCAGTCCGTTCTGATACGCTCTGATATTTTCGGCGACGAGCAGTATCAGCCTCGACCTCGCCTCGTATGACGCCCAAGCGATATGCGGCGTTATCGTGAGGTTTTTCGCGCCGATGAGCGGATTGTCGGCTTTCATCGGTTCGGCTGTGAGCACGTCGACCGCCGCGCCGGCTATCACGCCGTTATCGAGCGCGTCTTTGAGCGCCTCTTCGTCGCAGACGGCGCCTCTCGACGTATTGATCAGATACGCCGTCTTTTTCATAGACGCAAGTCTTTCTCTGCTTATAAGCCCTCTCGTCTTATCTGTCAGCGGGCAGTGTACCGTGAGATAATCGGAGACTTTGAACACTTCGTCGACGTCAGTCAGTATATACGGGCAGTTTTCGGGTTTACTTCTCGTGGCGACGTATACTCTCATACCGAACGCCGCGCCGATCGAGGCGACCTTTCTGCCTATCGCGCCGTAACCGATAACGCCGAGATTCTTGCCTTTAAGTTCCGTTATCGGGTACGGGAAATACGAAAATGCGCTCGATCTTATCCACTGCCCGTTGTGAGTCGAAGTGTCGTAATCGTGAAGCGACGTACTGTAAGCGAGTATATACGCGAAAACGAGCTGAGCGACCGAGTCTGTCGAATAGCCGGGAGCATTGCAGACGGTGATGCCGCGCTTGTGCGCCGCCTCAGTATCTATATTATTATATCCGGTTGCGAAAAGACCTATGTATTTGAGTTTCGGACAGGCGTCCATTATATCCGCGTCGATCACCGCTTTGTTGCAGAGGATGATATCGGCGTCGGCGCATTTTTCGATGATCTCTTCTTTGGAGAGTATATCGAAATATTCAGTATTGCCGAGGCTGTCTATCGGAGAAAAATCGATATCGCCTACGGTGAGAGTGCATCTGTCGAGCACGGCTATTTTTGTTTTTTCCCGTTCTTCTTTTATAACGTCAAGCTCCTTCTGCCTGCCTTTTTTGCTCCGCCTCAGCCATATAAGCGCCGATACGGTCGAAAAGATCAGCGAGCCGAGCATACAGCCGGCGAATATCAGAAAGGCCTTTTTGTCGTACAGGAATTTACACTTGTTTTCGAGCATCGACTTGAACACGACGGCTGACAGGCCGAGCGTGCAAAGCTGACACAGAAGCGTGACCGACGAGCCGCGCCCTTTGGGATTGAACGCCGCGAAATATACGGCGATGAGCCCGGTGAGCGTGACGAGCATGATGAAGTACGTTATTATGTAATCTTTCCAGATCGGGTATCCTGTCGTCGTGAGTATCTCTCTGTCGATCTCGCTGACGTCGAGTTTCTCGAAGAGCAGCATGCTCATCGATCTGATATTCAGAAACCAGTAGAGGACGGCGCTGACGGTCATCAGAACGGCAGACAGCGCGCCGGGTATTCTCTTCAGCAAAACACGTTCTTTTTTCATAGCTTACCTCGAATCAGATTTGGCCGGTCGGGCGCTGAAGCAGTTTACGCATAAGCGGATCGGCATTCAGCCTTGTGCACAGTTCTTCGTACTCTTTAATTTCTTTTTCTCTCGTTTTTTTCGGTATCGCCGCTTTTTCCGCGCGGATAAGCAGGTTCTTCGGCGTTTCGTCGGGATCGATGAATTCGAGCGTGGTGACCGAGTAACCGGAAGCGTATAAAAGTTTGCATCGCAGAGCGTCGGTTATTATCGCGGCAAGTTTCTGTTTAAGCACCGGTTCTTTCGTGATGAACGAAAGGTCGGGGCAGTCGAGCTGACCTGCAAGCTCATGCTGACAGCATGGGGACGAAAGTATGACCTTCGCGCTTCTTTTCACCGCTTCGGATAACACTATGTCGGTCGCCGTATCGCAGGCGTGCAACGACAGCACCATATCGGGATCGCGCTCCGGCAGGCACTTGAAAACGTCGCCGCAGATGAATTTCATACCGCTGAAACCGAGTTTTTCGGCGTATTCCGCACATTCCGCTATCACGTCGCTTTTTCTGTCGACGCAGTAAAGCGTCACGCTTTTGTTAAGTATCTGCGTATAATAGTAATACACGGCGAAAGACAGGTAGCATTTGCCGCAGCAGAGGTCCCATATTATCAGATCGTCGCCCTGCAGTTTTGCCGTTACGTCTTTCACGATCTCGAGAAACCGGTTGATCTGCCTGAATTTGCTCTGCTTTTTGTCTTTGACTCTGCCGTCTTTATCCTGTATGCCGAGCATGACGAGAAAACCGTATTTTTCGGTCGGATCGAGAATATAGTTTTTCTTTCTGTCGTTATCCGCCGCGTCGGTCCTGCCGACGCCTTTGCCGTACGAGATATGTAAACTCCCTTTCTTAGACCGGAGTACTTCGGAAGAAAATGAAACGCATAGAACGTTCATTTGTCTGAAATTCACGCATCTCTGCTCTAAATCGGGCAGAAACTGCCCGATATCCAGGTTTTTTCTTATATCTTTACCGTCATGCGTGAACGTATCGCGGCGTATCATCGTCTTACCCGACACGCTGACGGGCTCGTATACGGTCTTCTTCACGCTTTTGTCAAAGCTGCCCGAGAGCACGGCTTTGACGAAGTCGCCGTTATTTAATTCTTTGTCGAGTTTTTCTCTCAGTTTTTCCATCGTTTTATTAAATTGTCCGGTCCGTTTTCACGGATCGGACCATTTGTTTTATCTTGTTTGATTGTCGTATGCGTGCAGTTCTTCTTTTTCGTATTCCGACTCGTACCACGAGCGGAACAGTATCGAAATACACCAGATACCCGCGAGCGCGACGAGAGTATATATTATCCTCGCGCCGATAGAACCCTGACCGCCGAATATCCACGCGACCGTATCGAAGCCGAATATGCCGATGCCGCCCCAGTTGAGCGCGCCGATTATCGCGAGAGTAAGCGCGGTTTTGTCAACGATGACCATAATATGACCTTTCCTTTCCGACGGATATGACGCTCCGTCTCGGGAATATTATGCTCGCCGCGTCAAAAATTATTCGTCTGTCACAGAGCCGAGGTTTCGGCAGGCTCCGTCTCCGTCGCTCCGGTATCGGTACCGTACGCGTCGGGATCTTCTATCTCTTCGGTCTTATGATACTCGTCGATCTTGACGGTACCCGTTTCGCTCGTGGCGTGTATGAATCTCGTGAGCTGAGCGTCGGTCGCCATATAGTACGCGTTTCTCATAAGGCTGAGCAGACTTACGGTCGCTTTGGGCGCACGCAGATTGAAATTGAACTGTTTGAGATCGTCCATGCTTTCGAGCAGTATATTGCCCTTTTTGTTATAGAGTGTTATCTCGCCGCCGGAAGCTGACGCTTTGATATCTCCTTCGTCGGCTTCTATCGAGATGATCTTCGCGGTGACCTCGTTAAGCTCGACCGGACCTTTGCCGATCTTGACTTTTACGGCGGAGTCGGTGTTTATGTTCGATGCTTTGAAAGAGCCTTCGGTCACGTTTACGTTGTAATCGGTGCCGTTTTCATAGCCGGTCACCGTTACGCTGCCCTTTTCCGCGGTGATGTCTATCGCTTTGATATCGAATTTATCCGTTATATACACGGTGACCGATTTTTCGGTCGCGGTTATCTTTCTGTCGCGCAGATAGTAGCGAAAGCCCTTGAATCTGAAATTGCCCTGAGCAAGATCGGTAAAGTCGAGTATATTGACCGTATCTTCGATCACGAGCGATCTGTTCTGTACTTCGCACACGTAGCCGGCGGACGAGAAGTTGTTTATCACGACCTTATTTTCGTCCGCGCCGCAGATCACGTTGACGCTGCATTTGCCGACTGAAATCTGTATGCGGTTGAAAACGTCTTCCGAAAAATCGTATTCGGCTTTTGACTGCCCGTCTTCGATCTTCATATCGTAAAGGTCCACGTCGTTATTGTTCGCCTGGACCATTGCGACGGAACATACGAGAAGACCGACGATTATCATTATGGCCGATACTATGAGAAATATTACTGATACCGGTTTCATAATTTACCGCACGCTCCTCTCACCAGTCCGATTATCTTGGAGATCTGTCTGCAAAGGAATCTGTAGAATACGAACAGAGCCCTGAACATGAACGGCACGAACCTCACGACGAAATTGTAAAGCAGTATCGACGCGGCGAGAGTTCCGCCGCCGACGACTATACCGAGACCCATTTCATACAAGCCTATCGGCACCGCGACCGACAGCTGTATCACGCCGTAAACTATCGCTACGATGGAAAGCGCCGTACCGAGCGCCGCAACGAGCACGAGCGCCACCGAGCAGACTATCGCGAGCACCGCGAAAGCTGCGTAAAGCGCGAGAATGATGACCGTGAGGGCGGCGATGACCGCGACGATTATCGGAATAAGTACGATAAGGCTCAATACGTAAACGGTCTTGCCGCGTTCGGTAAGCGGTTTTTTCGTTTTCTTGCCGTTTTTCTTTTTCTTTGACTTGCCGCTTTTCGCGGAGGGCTTGCCGGCGCCGCCTTCGACTTTTACGTCGGAATCGTCGCTGAAAAATTCTTCCGCGTCGGTCTTGTCTTCTTCGCCGGGGACCTGATCGGCTTCGATCGGCTCGCCGTCGTCGGAAAACATATCGTCGTCGAGCAGGATATTGAGACTTTTTACTTTTTCGTCGTCGCTCTTTTCGTCGTCGTTTTTCGCTTCGTCCGGTTCTTCTTCCGTTTCAGTCCCGTTTTCCGCAGGTTCGGCAGCCGCTCCGGCCGCGTCTTCTCCTGCTTCGGGCGAGGCGCTTTCTTCTTCCGCCTTTTCTCTGTTATACTGAGTCAGGATCTGCGAAGCTATACCGTCCGCACCTCCGGACGCTTTGACTTTTTTCTCAAACGTCTCATCGTCGGCAGCCGCAAATGCGTCCGACAAGGCGGATATGCTCTTTTTGACGGATTCGTCGTCCATACCGCCGCTTTCAAGGCTTTTGGCTATTTGAGCAAATATATACTCCTTAGTCAAACAATTACCTCCTTTATTTTCACGTTTTCACGTAAGAATCTTGATTTGAATGATTTTTTGTGATATAATACCCGTAAAGGGGCGCCGATACGGGCGTTTCATATATTATAACACATATTTTTTAAAAAGAATATACAAAACTTATTTTTTTAAAAATAATTTATAGAAAATTCAATATTAACGGGAGTTTACGGTAGATATGAGAATGCGCAAGAAAAAACACGGGGCGGAAAGACTGCAGGCGTGCGGAGAATACGTACTTGACGGCGGTTTATGCGATCCGAAATCGGTTTTTGAAAACGGCAGACCGGTCCATCTTGAGATCGGCTGCGGCAAAGGCGACTTTATATGCGGTATGGCGGCCGCCGAGCCCGATATAAATTTCATAGCGATCGAGCGCATACCGGACGTGCTTACGATCGCCGCCGAAAAGGTCAAAGCCGCCGGATACGGCAACGTCAGGCTCGCCGCGTTCAACGCCGCGTATCTCGCGGAACGGATCGCGCCGCACAGCATCAGCCGGATCTATCTGAATTTTTCGGATCCGTGGCCGAAAAAAGGTCACGCCAAACGCCGGCTCACATACAGGTCGTTTCTCGATATTTACAAACAGATACTGACCTCTGACGGTTCTCTGTTTCTCAAGACGGACGATCTGCAGCTTTTCGAATTCTCGATGGAAGAACTCCGCTGTTCGGGCTTCGACGTGCGCGACGTAACGTATGATCTGCATAACAGTCCTTACGCCGAAAACAACGTGATGACCGAATACGAGCGCAATTTCGTCAGTCAGGGCAAGCCGATCAATTCTTTGCGCGCTTATCTTTGCTGACCGGTTTTCTCTTCTTTGCGTGAGAAAAACCGAATTTGCCGATCTTTTTGCCTAATTTGAAATACTCGCCGTGGCAGTAGGCGGCGAGTCCCGCCTGTTCGAGGTGCAGTTTTCCCTGCTCATCCAAAAGCGACTCGTCGACGTTCACCGATACTATATCGCAGATGAACATATCGTGACTGCCGAGTCTTATGACATCCGTAACTTTACATTCGAGCGTGAGCGGACTCTCGGCGATCTGAGGACATTTTATACCCGTACAGGGTTCTTTTGTGAATTTTACTTTTTCGAATTTATCGACGTCTCTGCCGGATCTTACGCCGCACCAGTCGACCTGCCTGATAAGCCGGGACGGCGTGAGATTTATACAAAGTTCTTTTGTTTTTGATATTATTTCATGAGAATATCTCTCCGGTCTGACCGAAACGTACGTTTTCGGCGGATCGGAGTTTATTATTCCCGTCCACGCGACGGTTATTATATTCGAATTCTCCATATCGCCGCACGTAACGGCGACAACGGGCAGAGGCGACAGCAGCGCCGAGCCCTTCCAGTTCACTTTGCTCATAACTATACCTCCGTTTCTTTGCTATTATATAATATTACGCGCGAAATTACAATACGGTTATGTAAATATTTTCAAAAATATATGCGGCGGTCTGAACCGCCGCATATATCGTTCTTATTTGTTTCAGGAATTATTACGCTTCGATAAGGAGTTTGCGCAGCGCGATGAGGTCTCTGCCGTCTACCTTGCCGTCGTTGTTGACGTCGGCGCCGGGGAAGATCTCAACTTCCTGCTCTTCAAGATCGGGATCGTAAGTTACGAGGAACTTGCGGAGTCTTATAAGGTCCTTACCGGTAAGCACTCCGTCGCCGTCAGCGTCGCCCGCTACCGTGACCGACACCGCGTCGGAATACAGATCGCCAAGGAATTCGACAGTCGCTGTATACATATAAGTACCGTCGATCAGTTCGCATTCGATTTCAGTGTCTTCTACGGTCTGTTCAATGCCGCATTCGCTGCATTTGAACGTTGCAGTCGCACTGCTGAGATCGTCAGCCCATTCCCAACCGATAAGCTCGTAATCGTGTCCCGTCGGCAGCGTATATACCGTGACCGAGTCTGTGTAGTATGACTGACCGCCGAGCGTTTCGATAAGATCCAGATACTGCTGGGCTAATTCCATATAATAGATATAGCCTTCCATACTGCCGTAGTTTTCGAGATAGTATTCCGCCATCTTTTCCGCAGCTTTTACGTAATCCATTATGTCGACCTCAACGGTGTAGGTGATGGAACCGCCGACACTGCAGGTGGGTTCGACTTCTTCTACCGTCGCTTCAGCGGCGAATACCAGATTCCAGTCTTCTTCCAGACAGTAGTATTCGCACGTGATCCACAGATACGCGCCCGAAAGGTCGGATTCCCAGTTCCATTCGGGTTCGCCGTACAAATGTCCGTGCGCTTCGGCCTCTTCGGTAAACATATCTACGTAGACGGTATCGTTGAATCTTACGAGCGCTATCTGATAGTTGTAACCGTCAAGCAGGCAGGTCGCGGTGGTCTTGGAGATGATTTCCGCGTCAAGCGTTACGGGATCGCCGCCCTCTATCGAGAACGTGGCGGTCGCTTCGCTGTGATCTTCGCTCCAGTTCCACGCAACGTCGGTCACGACGACCGTCGTCTGTTCTTCGGGCGTCGCTTCACCGAGTATGATCGTATCGAACGCGGTAGCAGCCGCTCCTTCTTTATACTCAATGTATACGACCGACGCTTCCGCGTCGTTGATAAGCGTTGCCGTTACCGTTGCGATAACCGTGCCGGCTTCGATGGTCTTATCGTCCGCGAACGCGATGAGAATGTGACCTTCTTCGATCTCGTTGGCGTTGATATAGTCGAGTTCGGTATCGAGCTCGAGCGCAACGGCTTCGGGATCGTAGTCGAGGATTATGAGTCCGTTATTGATGTCTTTGTCGGAAACAAGGTCTTTCGTAACGGTATTTTCGGCGTCGGCTGCTCTGGTAACGTGTTTGCCCGCGCCGGCAGCCGCGCTTTCGATCGAATCGGCGGCAAAGCCGTTGAGCACCATATTCATACCCTTATCGGTTATTCTGTCGGTGCCTTCGCCGCTGTAATAGTACATCGGAAGCGAGAAGCCTTCTTCGTAAATGCCGCCTACCGGCCATACGGAGTCGTCAAACGCGCCGAGGTTGACTATTGCGCCGACGTTGTAGATATCGTAGATCATTATGAGTTCCACGTTATCCGAGGCGGAGCTGAACTTCGACCAGTAGAGGTTTGTGCCGTCGAAGTAAAGCGAGTTGTACTTGTAGTGATCGGTCTCGTAACCGAGATTGCCGAGAAGGACCGGAGTGAAGTTGGCGGCGCCGCCATTGTAGGAAACGACGGCTTCTTCATACAGGTTGCCTTCACGGTCTATCATGAAGTAGACGTCCGCGGTGCCGTAGCCGGTTTCCGTTCTTTCTTCATAAGCTATACCGACGATATCGGAGGTTATCACGCTGGACAGATCGAATGCGCCGATGTAATCGCCTATGCTCATATCGACCACTAACAGGTACTGGCCGTAGACCGCGAGGCATCTGTTTTCGCCGAGACAAGGCGCCGCGGCCAGATCGAAGAACGCTATGGACGACGTACCGATCATTTCGAGGCTGTAATCGTCGTTTACGATAAACAGGTTGGAGTAATCGTCTTCATCGATGGTAGCCGCAAACATCTTGCCTTTTGCGTCTATCGCCGTTGCACCTATCGGCGCGGGAGCTTTCGTTTCGGTCAGCTTCGTGTATTCGGGGAGTTTCATTATATCGAATTCGGAGAACCATACTTCGCCGTTTTCATCCCAGATGACGCCGTTGAGCTTTACGTCAAGGAAAACGATCGAAACGTAGCAGGGCAGCGTGCAGCTGCTTTCGCCGATCTGCGCGGTCACATAGACGATCGCTTCGGCGTCACCGTCGGCAACGGACTTTACGAGACCGTTTTCGTCAACGGTAACTACGGTTTCATCGGAAGACTCGAACGTAACGGTAAAGCCTTCTTCATCTTCGATGCCCCACGGAAGCGGGATATAGTCGATCTGAGCGGTACCGTTGCCTATGATCATGAGCTCGTCGTTCATCAGAAGATCGAGTTCGGGATCGCTGAATTCGGAAGAGTTGAGGTTGATCTTATAAACTGAGGCGTTGAGAGCGTAGTCGTAAACGATAACGTAAATATACGGATACAGGAGTATCAGATTTCCGTTTTGGTCCGCCGCGTAAAGATCAAGCGGTAAGAACATATCATATTCGTCGCCGGCTTTCGCTTCGAGATCAGCGGGGAGGTAGTCGATCGTTTCGAAGTCTCCGTCCGTGAAAGCGCCGACTTCAACATACGAGACGTACTGATTGTCGGAAGCTTTAAGGCTGAGACCGAACGCTCTCTCGTCTTTGACGTAACCGAGAGTGAGATCTTTGATCTCGGGAGCGGTATTGTCGACGATCGCGCTTATTCTCATTGAAGTGCCGTCTCCGAGAGCATCCCAGTCGACGTTGCCTTCGTCGTCAACGAAGTACTCCGGAGCCATGGTTATTTCGTACGTAAGTTCGGTACCGTCCGCAAGGCCTGTCGGCTTGAAACCGAATTTATCGGTGAATACGGTATTGAACCACGCTTCTTTGTTCACGTCGTAATACGCCGCGTAAGAGGGACCGAGGATCTCTTCGAATACGGGTTCACCGTCCGCGTAGACGCGTAAGCGCTCCGCTCCGGAGTTGCGTATCTGCGTGTACTGAACCGAGTCGATATAGGTGTTGTCGCTTACGGCGTTGCGTTCGGGCAGATATACGGGATCCAGTATCATCGGGTTGCCGCCGAACGCGAATTTCGCGTTGAAATCTACGCTCTTTGCTACGAACTGCTGCATGGTCAGGGCTTCGTCGCCGTAAACACACATCATATACGGAGTGCGGTATTCTTCGCCGTATGCGTATTCAAGTAAAGAGCCTTTGTCGAACATGGAAGGTTCAGACCAGTCGCCGTAGAATCCTACTACGGGGATGGAGTGGATCACGCCGTTCCATTCGCCGTTGTCGGCTTCGGTAACGTAGATATAACCTTCAATATAGTTGTAATTGTAGAAGTTCTCGGGATCGACGGAAACTATCGCTTCGATTTCAAGCGAACCGTTTGCGGGAACCGTCGCCGTCGCCGCGCTGAGCGCTCTGAGCAGCTCGTAAGCGTCGGCGGTGTTGATCATGCCGTCGCCGTTTACGTCGGCAAGTTCGATATTGCCGAGCTCTTCGATGTCGCCGGTGATGAAAGCGAGCAGATCGTGCGCGTCGAATTCATCCCACCAGCCGTCGTTGTTAACGTCGTATTTCGCGGTAAGTTCAGGATCGTCGGCAAATATGAAATCTTCGCCGTTGATCTTCCAGCTGACCGTATATTCGAGCGGATACGTCCACGTATCGAGATAAGCCGCAAGAACGGGATCTCCGTTTTCATCGGCAAGCGCGTTGCCTTCTCCGTCAAATACGTAGTACTGGAAGGTATCCTGAGTGAAGAACGTGCTGTCTAAGTAAGCATCGATTTCTTCATCAGTAAAGTTGTTGACTGTGAATTTTACGGAGAATTCTCCGTCGGTCTCGCCTATCTCGGCTTTGACCTTGCCGTCTTTTGCGGACGCGGTCGCGCTTTCGTCCATAAGGATGTAAGAATGCGCCGCTATCGCACGGTTGACCGATACAAGACCGGCGCCCTGCTTAAGAACGGAATAAAACTGGTAATCGGCTTCTTCTTCCACAAGCGGTTCAGCCGTGGACATCAGCAGGCTGTTCGTCAGCTGACGCGTGGTAAGACCGGTCTTTTCAGGTATACCGTTTTCACGCAGATACTGCGCGAGTACGGCGGCGATACCGGCGATCTGCGGAGCCGCCATGGAAGTACCGGACATAGATTCATACTGATCCGTTTCCTTCGGTTTGCCGTTTACGGAATAGATGCTTCCGCCGGGAGCGGTGATCTCGGGTTTGAGTTCGAGGTTGCCGTTGATGCCCCAGCTCGAGAAGTCGCTCATCTTATAGAAGAAGCTGTCATACGCGACGGAGCCGATCGTATTGCCGACGTATATCGTGCCGGTATAGTACGAGATATCTTCGTCTTCAACGTATTCGGAGCATTCTTTTATCAGTTCGGCGTCCACCATGGTTATCGTGACCGCCGGATTATTATAAAGATAACCCGTAAGGTTCATCATGATCACGCCGTCCTCGTTGTTGGCGATGATCGTTGCCACGGCGCCGTTTTCAACGGCGTTGTTCGCCTTGACGTAGAACGAGATCTCACCGCGGTTGCATATCGCGATCTTGCCTTCAAGCACGTCCGCAACAGCCGCGAACTCGTAATCCTGACCTATGCTGTCGATGTAGATATATTCGTATTCCTTGCCGCCTATCGAAGAGATCGGATCGTTGCCGTAGGTCGTCGATTCGGCGTAGAATACCATATTGTTATCGATCGTCAGATACGGGCCTGTCGTACCGTCGTTGTCAACGGAAGCGACCGCCAGAGAATTCGTATACGAACCGGGGGAACCGGTACGTCCGAAGTTCACGTCGTCGTAATACAGATATCCGAACGTCGTGAAGTTAGCCCATGAATAGCTGTTGCCGCCGGACATGACGACCACGGTCGAGGTGTTCGCAAGCTCATCCATGATCTCCTGATACACGGAGTTTCTCACAAGACCGGTCGCGGCCGAGCCGAGCGAAAGGTTGACTGAATCGCAGCCGAGCACGATCGCGTCTTCTATCGCGATCATGTAGTCGGAATCGTACGCGCCGCCGCCCTTGCCGAAGACCTTCATCGTGATGATCTGAGCGTCGGGGGCTTCGCCCTGCGTTTTTACGTACGGGAGAGCGTCAACAAAGCCTTCTTCGGTCTTGATGTAGCGGTTAGCCGCCGCGATACCGGCGACGTGAGAACCGTGCTCGTCCGTATTGTCTAAATCGTGCGTTACGTCGAGATCGTTGTCGACATAGTTGAACGCGAACGGAAGCTTAGAACCGTAATAGAGATCTTCGGCGGTGATGCCTTCGTAGCGTTCGCTCACGTGGAGCTGATCGAGGATTGCGGCGACTTCTTCAAGCGTGAGCAGATCAACGGTCTTGCCGGTCTCTTCTTCGACCTCGGCAATGGCGTAATCGAAAGCTTCACTTGAGAAAGACTGGTGGTCGGTATCGATACCGGTATCGATTATCGCAACCTTGCTGCCCGCGCCGGTGTAACCCGACGCCCATGCGTAAGGCGTGCCGACCATCCCTGAAGCTACGGACATCTGAGGTTCGTCCGAAACCGCAGCCTTGTCGGGATAATACTGTGTTTCAAGAACAACGTTCTTGACGCCTGCCACGGCTTTGATCGCGCTGATCTTGCCGTAGGGTACGTTTGCGGAAATTATGTTTGCCGCAAGCGTGAGGTTCCATACGACGTCGAGTTCGGCGCCGTTGAGAACTCTTTTGGATATCGCGGTCGCGACCTTATCCTGTTCGGACTTGATGCTTTTGCGATACTGCATGGCTCCGGCGTTTGCCGCGATCTTTTCCGTAGAATAACCCATGCCTATGACAGAGGGGGCGTTCAGGATAATGGAAACGCGGACTACGTCGTCATCGGAAAATTCCGGCTCGCTTTCAAAGGTGGTGATCCCCTTTCTCTTCAAAGCGTCGGTAAAGATCTTGTCTGAGACTTTTTCCCATTCAAGAGTCTTTTCTGTACCGGAGTCCGTGCCGAAATCATAAGCGACTGCGGGTAAGGCGATCGCAATGATCATGACCACGGACAGCAGCGCGGAAATAAGCCTTTTCCATGAATTCTTCATAGTGCTTTTCTCCTTTGGTACTTACCAGAAATTTATATATACAGCTTTTCACCATATAACTTCGTTATGCGCCATGGATGAATAAATATACACTCTTTATTCATTTTGCGGCGGCAGCGTATTTCCCCGTCGGAAACGCACGAATAATTTTGGCATATTATAACACATAAATATAAGTTTTGCAATAGCTTTTCGAAAAAAAATCATGAAATTGAAAAAAAAGATATAGTTACAGCAAAAAACGGTATAAAAATGCAAGTTGTTTTTATAAAATTGCTTGATTGCAAAACATTGATGGCGGCCGTCCGCGGCCGCCGCGACGGTCACGGACCCGCCGGCGAAGCTTACCGCGTTCTTTCAGGTGCGCTCCGCTTCGTAAAGAAGCCTATTGCGGCAAATCGCGGTTTTGATCACAGCGGTCCGGCTGCACGGCGTTTGGCAAAAACTTTTCATAAATAAATAAAAGAAAAATGCGCAAACCTCTTGACAAAACTGTTTTTCTGTGATAGAATATGTGGGCTTTGAGAAAAGCGGCTCATATTTTTGACTCATTAGCTCAGTAGGTAGAGCACTTGACTTTTAATCAAGGTGTCCGGAGTTCGAATCTCCGATGGGTCACCAAAAAAACCAGCAACAACGGTTGCTGGTTTTTTTATCCAAGCCGCCGGAGCGGCGGTTTGGCATATAATCAACGCGCTTGCACGTTGTATGTAATCACGGCGTCAGCCGTGCATTGTTCCGGTCCCGATTCTGCTCAGCGTCGTATATGATCGGTCCACTGATACGCGATCCGCGGAGAGCCGTCGGCGACGTAGATAACGCCGCATTTTACAAAACCGTTCTTTTCGATCTGCCGTATCATCGGAGCGTTCTTTTCGTGCGTATCGACGCGGACGTTATTTGATACGCTTTTGCAGTAATCCGCGGCGCAGGCGAATATACCGTGCGCTTCTCCGTCGGAGGCTATGCGGTGGATCGTGACGTACGGTTCGGAATTCAGCCACGCGCCGCCCTCGATATGACCGTAAGTCGGATCGTCGCCCGATACCATCGAAAAAACGCCGCGAACGCCGTTTTCATCATATATGACGTAACCGTCGCCGTTCTCAATATCGGCTCTTACGAGCTTTGGCGGCGGGTTGGTCCGCCCCCACTGATCGGGATTGCCCGAACGTATCATAAATTCGCGCGCGATCGCGTAGATCTCCAGGATCCTTTCGTAATCGCTTTCCGTCGCTTTTCTTATTTTCATTGATCGCTCCGTATCAACTTACAGAAAATCGCATGATGATCACGCGTTCGTTTCGGCGGTCATTCCCTTATCCTTTTTATAAATCAGGAAATATGCCGCGAAGAATGTTCCCGCTCCGAAAGCGGCGATGACGCATTCGAGCGCCCATACGGGCATGCTGACGACGTTCAAAGTATACAGCACCGCGATAAAATCCATTGCCGTGTGCAAAAACACGGCGAGGGGAAACAGCCAAAGTTTCTCTTTGTCTCTGCAGGCGTAGAACACGAGCATCGAAGCGCCGATATGGAACAGAACGGCGAAAACGCGCTCAACAAGCGACAGCCCGAGATCGGACAGAGAAAACGCCGCTATCGTTTTTACGAGCGTTTCGACGGCGCCGAGCTGATCCGGAGCCTGCGCCGCGACCTGCTCGACGACGGATCCGAAGAGCCCCGTATTTATCATGACCGCGTATATTATGTACTGCAGATAAGCCACGCCCAGAATGATCATAACTTCAAAACCGCCGTGACCTATACCGTACGAGATCGAAGTTTCTCTGTTCGTGCGCTTTTTGAGGATCGTTTTGAATGCGATAAACCGTCCGGTCTCCTCAAACACGCCCGGGAAAAGTCCCGCAAGAAGCGCGAGCAAAACGGGATGAGCGTTCAGAAAACCGCTGACGGAATGATCCTGCAGACCCAGAGAAGTCGGGAACAGCAGAACGTTCTGTATCGGTTTTTCAAGTATCAGCGCGAACAGCAAGAACACGACCGCGCCAGTCAGTATCGACAAGAACGGTTCTTTCTTTTTTATTTTCCAAATTATCGCGGCCGCGACCGGCACGCCGATGCTAATCACGACGCCGAGCGCCAGCCATACGAACTGCGCCGCGCCGATATGCGTGATTTCAGACATATACTTTAACTCCTTTATTTACGGTTTCTGCAACCGCCGCGAAGCCGCCCGATATCACGGCGCTGTCTCGCGGCGTTTATATTTTATCATAAAGCCTTTTTTTTGTCAACAACCAATGATAAATTTGTTTTTAACTATTGACAAATCAAAAAAACGTGGTAAAATGTATAAGCAACAAATCGGAGGCGTAGCTCAGTTGGTCAGAGCGTTCGGTTCACATCCGAGAGGTCAAGGGTTCGAGCCCCCTCGTCTCCACCATAGAAAAAGACACCGCAAGGTGTCTTTTTCTATGGTGCATAACTGTAATCGAGGGGGCTCGAAGCAGCGATAAAAACGCTCCGGGGGAGCGTTTTTGAGCGGTGACCGAAGAATTTTGCAAAGCAACTATAACCGTTCTGCACTGATGCTTTGCAAAATTCAAGAA
>JAEEGL014206009.1_pt1 | contig 17198 bp, 11 predicted proteins | sample 9134231 | NCBI WGS metagenome assembly JAEEGL01 (sample SAMN16246548, study PRJNA631951) | gut metagenome | biome: gut microbiome; feature: rumen; material: fiber-attached | host: Bos | place: Iran: Karaj | collected 2018-10
ATAGATGTAGTAGTTGTCGTTGTCGGGGATACCGCTCAACCACTGCTTATTCTCATCAGCAAAGTACATCTCGGAGTTCAAGAGGGCACCTTTCGTGATGAAACCACCATAGAAACGTCCGGAGAAGCTGTTGCCCGAAGTACCATAGAATTCGAGTTCGGTAGCGACTGCCGCAGGATTGACCAGTGTAACAGCAATACCGAGTTCAAGGAACAACTGTTCGTTGTAGCGGCCGATAGTGAAGTCGGACCAAATGGTGTCGTGAACCAAACCGTCCGTGCGGACAATATACCAACGAGTCTTTGCATCAATGGTTGTAGTATCGGTGGCATTATAATTATTGAAGAAAATAGTGAATCGTCCTTCCTTAATCTTCAGAGGATCGATGACGCGCACATTGACGGGGCCATTATTCTCCGTATAAGTGGGATTAGCAACGATGCAGGGATTGGTCATACTGAAGTTGTCAGTACCATTGCTATTAAGACGGCCGGTCATCGTGCCAGGGTTCTTGGCGGGCTCGCCAGGAAGACCCATTAACTCGGTGATGGAAGCGGTGTCGAGACGGAGGACACCACCGCCGTTACCGAAACCGCCAAGTCGGATAATCTGGGGGCACATGCCGAACAAAGCCTGGGCCTGCTTACCACCATCCTCGGCAGCGGGGCTGTGGGGGATAACCGTAATGGGAACGATGCTACCACCATCTTTTTCACGTTTACGGCCAGCGAGGTAAGGCTCTTTCTGACCATCGAGGAAAGAAGGATCAGTCTGAGAATACTCTTTATAACGGTTCTGGGCGTAAGCAATGGCGATGAAATAGTATTCCTTATTGTTTACGAGGTTGGTGTTCACACCAGAGGCGAACTGGTCCTTGGTAATGCGGAATACATGCTGGATACCCTTGTTGGCACCCTCGACCATAACCTTGCCGGAAAGAATACCAGTACGGGTGTCCATGGTGTAGTTTTTGAGGGTTCCAATGGGCAAACTCGGGGCGGTATTGATGGTAGTGTCTTCGCCATCAATGAGAATAGAGTCGTAGTAGTTCTCTATATCGCACTGGGCCACAAGAATAGCCTTGGTCTCATCATCGATATCAGCGACAGAGCAACTAGCATCCTTCAACTGATAGATTTGATAACCCTCAAAATGGTAGTTAACATCATAAGAATGGATATTACCCTCATCATCGGTGTAGAAGCTGGGGATGGAGGGAGAAGCCTCGCAATAGCCCTCACCATAGTTGTTGGAATTGGGGTTCTCGTAGGTGAGATAAAGGATTACCTCGTTGCTAAGTTCCTGAGCAGTCAGTGTGGGGGCATCAGGACCGTCGAGGACCTTGAAGCAGTTCTCGAAGAGGCGCTGACAGACGTCATCAATCTGACGGAGGAGCTGGACAGACGACCAGTTGTTACCCGAGGAGGCCTGAGCGAAGGGGATACCCACGGTGATGTAGTTCAAAGCACCGGGCTTCAAGGTGAAGGGACCTGCGGACTGCATGAAACGGCGGTCTGCAGGGCTGTTACCGGCGGTGATTTCGTTCCAGTCGTCGGGATTGACGGTAGGAACAACACCATTGGTGCCCCAATGCCACGGGTCACTGTTGTCCGGGAACATGAAGTCGCAATTGATTTGAGCAGGGTCAACACCATCGTTCATGGCGTTACCACCATACAACATGCGCTGATTGTTCTTCCAAATACCACACAGGTAGTTGTAGTAGTCGCTAGCTTTGGCAGGCTCGGTATTATTACCGCTGGAACCATTATTGTAGAACACGAAGCGACGCATACCGAAACGCTCGTCATCGACAATGCCGTTACCAAAGTTCACACCATTGATAGCGCAGTTGCCAACGGTGTCGCCAGCATGGAAGTACCAGCTCATGGGGTCGAGGGCGAAGAAGTCGTCAGCATGATAGGAGATATCGACAGTATCGTAACCAGCAAAGTTACCATTCGCATCAGTTCTGGCATAGCCTTCGAGAAGTTTCTTCAGAGGCACGGAGCCATAGTTCTGGATGTAGGGGATATCAATCTTGGGATTATCCAAACCATCGGGATCCATATAAGGTCCCTGGAAGAAGTCGATACCGACTGCAGGAGGAATACCAGAGTAGGAACCAGAACCAGGAGTATCCTGAGACTTACCATTGTAGCAGTAGCCAAGACCACGGCGCACATCGCAACCCACAAAGTCGTCCCAAGCATAACCCAAGTCGGCATCGACCCACTGGCTAAAGTAGGTTTGGGCAAGTTCATAGGTGGAGCGGTTGATAATCTCGTAAGAGTAGAAAGTCATGTCGTTAATCCTGTCATTGGTGGAGAAGGCGAAAGCCTGAGCACGAATTTCAAGACCGATAGGCTGACCCTGGGACTCGGTGTGGGTGTTACCCATGTCGTTGAAGACCCACCAGATGGTCTGGTCACCTTTCAGCACCTGGTCAGAGAGAATACCACCCGTGACGATGCCAGCCTGTTCTTCCATTGTGGGGAGTCGGACGCTCGACGCGGTGGGATTGCGCTGTTTCAGGGTGCGGGGGCAGAGGTCGTTGTTGAAGTCGTACCAAGGATAGTCACCATTGTAGGGATTGTAGACACCATCACCATCGGCATCATAGAAAGGAGCCAGATATTGGGTGAGGTCGTCACCATCACCACTGGCGGGCCAGTTAATGATGACATCTGGCACATCCGTGAGGTCTGCGACTTGCACAGGAGTGGGGCCAGAGTAATCGAAGTGCTCCATAAAAGAGAGAACCTCGGCTTTGGTGATGATATAATGCTTGTCGTAGCGGTTACATGTGGGGAGGTCAATCGAGGCCGTTCCATCAATTTTCAGGGGACCGGGCCAGTAATCGTCACCATTGGAACCGAAGGTCAAAGCGGCGAGACGCAGCTGATCATTGACATCCATACCGCCAATCCAAAGGGCAGCACAGAACAGCGGGCAGGTGTTCATGTTTTTGGGCAGGTGATACTGAGCCACACTACCATCGTACCACATGTTGCCGTAACCGTTAATCAGAGCGCGGACATTGTTGATGTTAAGTTCCGCAGTACTCTGAGCACGCTTACACTTTGCGGCCTCTTTGGAATTTACAGCATGGCCATTTGCCCTGGCTCTATTGCACTCGATGCACTCACGGGCCGACACCGACGCCGTGAAGGAGACGAGCAGCAAGGAGACCAATACCAATTTGCTATATATACTTTTCATCTTTATAATTTTTTTTCGCGTTGAGATTAGAAGTTATACGAGACAGAGAGACGGATAGTGCGGGGGCTGGAATAGTTCCAGGTGCCGTTGCGGAGAACAATAGTGTAAATGTCGCGGAAAGCCTGCGGGTCGAGGTAGGCGTTAATGACCTGCTGCGACTCGGGATCGGTAAGGTAGCCGTTGTCCTCGGGGTTGCCGGTAACGGGCCATACGCCGAGAACGTTGCGGATATCAAAGAGGTTATTAATCGTGATGGCAGCGGTGATGTAGGTGTCACGCTTGCCGACCTTGATGGGCCATACCTTGTCGATGACGACATTGAAATAGAAGCCCCAAGGCAGACGGGCACCGCGGTAGCCACCGACGATGGTGCTCTGCGAGTTGGAGAAAGCACGGGTATAAGGACGACCCGACTGTGCAACAGCCAAGAAGTTAATACCGAAGTTCTCGAGGAGCTTGATTTCTTTCTTACGCTTCTCACCGGTGGAGTCGGTGACAATGCGGGTGATGACGGGACCATTGTATTGAGCACCGGAACCATAACGGAAGTCGACATTGGCTTTGAACTCATGACGACGGTCGTCGGAGATGGGGTTGAGCATCTTCAGGGTGGTGTAACCTTCCTTGATAAGCTCAGTCATGGTTGTGGAACTCAGACCAGTACCCTCAGCATACTGGAGAGTGTAGTTGGCATTGACACGAATGTTTTTGGTTGAACGAAGATCATAAGCCAGCGTGACACCCTTGATGGTACGGAAGTCCTTGTTGTCGTAGCTGTAGTAGTTGGGGTTGGGGTCAGCACCAGCATACTGGACGAGCTGAATCAGGTCGCGGGTCTCTTTGTAGTAGGCGGAGGCGCTGATTGCAGAAGTCTCCGTAAGAGCCTGCTGGAATCCCAACTCATAGTTGGTGATGCGCTCAGGTTTCAGGTTGGGGTTGTTGATACTTGAAATCTGAGACATGAAGAGGTATTTGGTGTACTCAGCCTCCCAACCACTGGAGGGACGGCGAGCGATAATGTCATAACTTGCCTTGAACTGTGATTTCTCACCCACGGGGAAGGAGAATGCGATACGAGGCATGGCCACAATCTGGGGGGTGTAGCGCTCGAAAGCCTCTGTGCCAACGGTACGGTTGGCAATGGCGTTGACACCATTGGCAGTATAATAAGGAATAGGTTTACCCGTGTTACCGTTGACAGCGCTCGGACTGGCCACCTCAACACCATCGGCATTGTACCATTTGCCGGACTGGTCGCGGTAACCGACAATTCTAATACTATTGGCATTAGTGATGGCACCATTTTCGCCCACGGTGGGAGCCTGGTTGATATAGGGCACCCAATCATCACCGGCATTGTTGAGATACTGCGCGCCACCGTTAACGTAAGCGGTGGGATTATTGCGTATTTCTGCAACAGAGTAGCTCTCATACAGCAGGTAAGGATCCTTCATCACATACTGGTTGCCGTTGAAATAGTCGACACGGACACCGACGTTGAAGATAAGGTCTTGGAAGTAGAACTTATCCTGGATATAACCTGCAGCATAGATGGGCGAGAAGGCGGGAAGGTAACGATATTTACCATCGGTGGGGTTGAAGAATTTCTCAAGGCTCCAGTTGGCACCGTCATATTTCTTACCCGCATGATCGTAACCATAGAAAGAGACGTAGGAGTTACCACTGTTGAAGAGTTCGTCTGTGGAGAACATGTCGAGGCCACCGGCTTTAACATAATCTTCAGGCAGGTAGCGGTCGATATCAATCCACGTGAGATTGTCGATGAGACTACCGTCGGTATTGGTAGCACCAATAGATATCAGATAGTCACGGAAAGATCTGTCAAAGTAAGTCTGCTGAGACTCGTTGAGCTTACGGTTATAATTGACATATAACTGGGAACCGCGGGTCTCATAAATAGGATTCTCGATATCCATCTGAGAGATATGGACATTGGCGTTGTTACGCATAAGCGTCCAAAGGAGATAGGCAGAGACTCCGTAGTAGGAGTTCCACAACTGGTCGTACTGGAAACCAATCTCGATTTCATGACCATAGATGTCGGCCGAAGCCTTAGCCTGCAAGTAGAGATAGTCGTTCTGACTGGCTGCGTAGCTGCCACCCTGGACACCGACATTAGAGAGGAGACCGTAGATGGACGAGGGGGAGTCGCCATTGTACAAGCCCTTATAGGCACGAACATAGTCCATAGTGGTCAAGTAGGGACGGATATCTTCAAACTCATCGGTTCCAAAGTTCTCCATGTTATAATCATGGTTAAAGAGCAGTTCGTTATAGTTGGCCAGAACGGGATTGTAGATACCGCTACCAGGGACATAAGTCACTTTGTCGTACCAGTTGTTCTGTACCATTGCCCAACGCTGGGTGCCCTGATAGTCGATAAGTTTGCTCTCATAGCTGGGAATCTTCTCAGTGATGAACTGACCGATGTAGCCATATTTGAACACGTCGTCAATACTGCTGCCAAAGTTCTCGTTATAGGACTTGGCAGTGGCGCGGTTCACCATACCAGTGATATTGTACATCACATTCTTGATGGGAGAGGAGGCCCTTGCTTCGTCCTCGTTGGAGACTTCTGCGTCCTTGAAACGCTGAGTGAAGTCAACGGTGAGAACCATGTTCATCGACTCACTGACGGTGGAACCCGAATAGGGCATGTTCAGCGGAGAGATGGAAGCGCTGGGATTGTGGGCAGCGCTGAATTCACCCGTAATCACCAAACTCGTATACTCCGAGAAACGGAAGTCCAAAGCGCCCTCCATTGCAACGGAATAGTATTGCAGGTCAGGGACACGACTGGCAGAAGTGAAGTCGCTCGAAGTCAAACGGGTGATTTCATGGAACGATTCCTTGCGCAATTCGGTCTCAGCCGTATAGTTGATGGCACCGGTGACAGGATCATACGACAGGGGTTTAGTCTCAAAATAACGAACAATATCATCTTTAACAATTTGATAACGATACCCTTTCACACGGTAAAACGGAGAATTCTCATAAGCGGCCTGACCGGTAAAGCGGAAGCCCACCAAAGTACGGTCGCCCGTAACATTGCCGTTCTCATCTTTAATCTTCTGTTTATAGACAGGGCCAGTGAGGTAGACCACCAAGGAGTTGTAGAGACGGTAGTCGAGATACCCTTCCCAACGAACCATACCCATAAACTGGCTGGTCGGGGGTTTCAGGGTGATAATCTGGGTACCGCCGATAGCCTCACCGATACTTGCAGGAGTACCGCCCAAGATGACCTGGATTTCACCGATAGCCTCCTTAGGCACGTTGATACCGGTACGCTTGCGGACGTTACCCTGCATGGTGACCATACCGCCCTCACCACGAGCGGAACTGGTACCACCGTCACTGTAGCCCATACCGCCGACGGCGGCGACGATAGCGTCAACTGAGTTACCGGGCATGTGCGCGATATCCTCGGAAGAAATGCGCGCGCCCTGCTCAGGAGAGCCAATCTCGATGATGGGCACTTTCTCTGCCTCGATGACGATCTCCTCGAGGTTGGTGGCAGTGGGGTTGAGCTGGATATCGACGACAGTGAAGCCAGAAGCCTTCACCTGGACACCAGTCTTCATGTAGCGGCCATAACCCGTTGCGGACACCTCAATGTCATACTTACCCACATTGAGAGGCTTGATGGTATAGATACCATCGAAGTCGGTAGCACCGCCATGCACCTGTTTGCCGTCTTGCTTGACGATAACGTTGACGAAGGGAAGGGTTTCCCCCGTTTTCGAGTCGGTAATGACACCCTTCAGCGTTCCTTGGGCCAGGGCGACCATTTCCGCCATCAGCAAGAGTCCGAATGTCAATAGTACTTTTCTAAACATTCTCATTGCGTTTACATGTTAAATTATTGATTATATTGATTTATTTCGTCCAAATATTTATTGTTCAATATCACTTGGCCGATGACAGCCTGCCGGAGGTCGAACTGCGGACGAGCCACAGGTTCAGCGACGGGAGCCACGGATGTTACAGGAGTCTGACGCTGAGTTTTGGGAGCCATATGCGTTCTGGCTATTTCCTCAGCGTCGGACTCATAGGTAAAATAGGGGGACTCACCCTCCTCGAAAGGCTCGACACCACCATCATCCTGTCCGGGAGTGACTGGATGGCCCTGGGGAGCAGCTTGCTCTTCCATCGCCTTCTTGGCCTTCGAGAAGAAGGAGAGGGTGAGGAAGAGAACCACAAGCAATATGGTGCCGATACTCATTTTATTTTACCTATTTATAAATATTGTATACAATAATATATTATATTCTCACAAACTATTTCTCCAACTCTTTGGCTCTCTGCTTGCGCGAAATCTCATAGACCACAGCGCAGGCAATGCAGAGCGAGGAGAAGACGCCGACGACGACACCCACAAGGAGAGCGAAGATAAATCCGCGAATCACCTCACCGCCGAAGATGAACATCATCAGCAGGGTGACAAAAGTGGTGCCGGAGGTGTTGACCGTACGGGCGAGAGTGGAGTTGATGGCATCGTTCATGTGAGTCATCAAGTCACGCTTCGGGTAGAGTTTACGATACTCGCGGACACGGTCGAAGATAACCACGGTGGCGTTGATGGAGTAACCGATAACCGTCAGTACGGCAGACACGAAGTACTGGTCAACCTCGAGGTTGAAGGGCAGCAGACCGTAGAGCAGCGAGAAGATACCAATAACTAGGATGGTGTCGTGAGCCAGAGCGGTGACAGAACCGATACCGAAGCGCCAGCTGCGGAAACGGAGACCAATGTACACAAACATCACAACCAGACCACCGATGAGAGCCCAGATGGAGTGGACCAAGTTGTCGTGGGCCACGCCCTTGCCGAACTGGTCGGCCTGGAGCACACCACGCTTGATGTTCTCATCCGACGAACTGGGTTTGAATTCAGTGGTATCGATAGCGGTAGCGAAGAATCCCTTCGTTCCGTCATACAGTTTCATAAGAATGTCGCGACTCACGTCTTCACCTTCCTCGTCGGCACGATACTTGGTGGTAATCTTCAACTGGTTGCTGGAGCCATAAGTCTTCACCTCGGGAGTCTCGGGGAACTGCTTGGCCATAGCGGAACGAACGGCCTCCTCATCGACGGGTTTGTCGAAGCGAACCACATAGGTGCGGCCACCGGTGAAGTCGATACCGAAGCTCAATCCACGGAGGGCAAAGCTACCGACACAGATGACGATGGCGATGGCGGCAACGGCATAGAACATTTTGCGCTTGCCAAGGAAGTCGAAGTGAACATTGCGCAGGAAGTTCTCGGAGAAGGAGAAGGAGAAACTCATCTTGCGACGGTTGTTCTGGACAGCCGAGTCGATGATCAAACGGGTGATGAAGATGGAGGTAAAGAGGGAGGTGGCGATACCGATGCAGAGGGTGACTGCGAAGCCCTGGACAGCACCGGAACCGAACATAATCAGCACGAGACCCAGAAGGAAAGTGGTCACCTGACCGTCGATGATGGCGGAGTAAGCGTTCTTGAAACCGTTCTGAACAGCGTTGGCCACGCTGGAGCCGGCACGGAGCTCTTCCTTGATACGCTCGTAGATAATCACGTTACCGTCGACAGCCATAGCCATGGTGAGGACTATACCCGCGATACCGGGGAGGGTGAGCACGGCGCCGAGGGCGGCGAGGACACCCATGAGAAGGAATATATTAGTAATAAGGGCAATCACGGAGACCCAACCGGCACGATTGTAGAAGACAACCATGTAGATGAGCACCACGATGAATGCCAGGATGAACGAGATAAGGCCATTGTGGATAGACTCCTGACCCAGCGAAGGTCCGACGACAGTGTCGGAAACAATGCGGGCGGGTGCGGGAAGCTTACCGGACTTCAGCACGTTGGCAAGGTCCTGAGCCTCTTCAATGGTGAAGCGGCCAGTAATCTGCGAGCGGCCACCGGCGATTTCGCCGTTAACATTGGGAGCGGAATACACTTGGTCGTCGAGCACAATGGCAATGCAGCGTCCCACGTTCTCACCAGTGATACGCTTCCATTCACGCGCGCCCGTACTATTCATTTTCATATTCACCTCATTGCCCTGATTTCCCACATCGTGGGAAGCATCGGTGATGCAACCGCCGTCGAGCAGCGGAGAACCGTCTTTCGTGGTCACCTCGATGGCATAGAGGGCGATAATGTCGGCCGTGTCTGGTTTGTTACCCCACATGAACTTAACCTCACGCTTGGGGTCATAGACATTCTTCCTGGCAGCATCGCGGAGGATATTGTTGATACTGGAGGTATCGGCCAGTCTGGCCATACCGGCAACAGCACCAGAGGAGGCATAAACGCTAAGTTTGTCATACAGTTTCACGCCGCCATTGGCGACGACAGCTTCGGTGCTGTCAGTACTGTCAGCCACCTGGCTCATGTCGGAGAACTCGTTGATGTCATCAAGGAACTTCTTGGCATCTTTACTTTCATAGGTCAGCCAGAACTCGAGCTGGGCGGTACCACGAAGGAGTTTGCGGACACGGTCCTGATCCTTCACACCAGGGAGCTCCACGAGAATACGCTCGGAAGCGGGGAGTTTCTGAATGGTGGGCTGTGCAACGCCGAAACGGTCGATACGGCGGCTAATAATCTGGTAGGTACGTTCGTAAGCTTCGGAAGTCTCTTTTTTGATAGCATCGATAACCTCTTTGTTGGTAGCATTCGGCTTGATTTTGTCGCGCAAATCGCCACTGCCGAATTTCTGATAGAGAGAAACGTTCTTGTCAAGTTTAGTAATCTCCTCATCGAACAGCGTAACAAAATCGGTGTTGGTCGAACGCTTTTGGGCCTTGAGGGCAGAGTCAATAGCGCTGTTAACGAGAGGATCGTTGGGGTTGTTGGCCAGAGCGCGAACCACGTCGGAAGTGGAGACTTCGAGCATCACGTTCATACCGCCCTTCAGGTCGAGGCCAAGGTTGATTTCACGAGACTGGCACTCACGGTAGGTGTAGCCCAGGTAGACAGTCTTATTAGCCTTGTCATTGAGGTATTTGGCCTCTTCGACTTTCACGATGGAGTCCTTAATTTCCTCCACAGTCAATTTACTGCCGGCCTGCTTCAGGCTCTGGATTTCATTCTGTGCAGTTTTACTGTTAGCATAGGTTTCTGCATGAGTTTTTGCTTTGCTTTCCACCACGCTTGTCACAACCGTAAACGACAATTGGAACAAACAAGCGAGGCCGAAAGTCCAAGTCAAGAATTTGATAAGTCCTTTATTCTGCATACTTTATATATAAATTTATGTTTTTTATTATATTCTTTTGAACATGCAAAAATAATAAAAAATATTGACATAGCAAACAAAATCGAAAAAAAACATGTATCTTTGCACCAAAATTCTAGAATAACAGAGAGATATGGACGAATATTTTTCGCTGACACTCAAAGAGTGGGCCGACGAGGACAAACCTCGCGAAAAAATGCTTTCCAAAGGTAAAAAAGAGCTCACCAATGCCGAGTTGATAGCCATCTTGCTGCGCAGCGGCTTACAGGGAAAAACCGTTGTCGAGGTAGCCAAGGAGGTATTGACCCGTTCGAGCAATAGCCTAACCGCTCTTTCTCAAATGGATTTCAAGCAGTTAAGCACTATCAAAGGCGTTGGTGAAGCCAAAGCCACCACACTCATGGCAGCACTGGAATTGGGTTGGCGTATGCAAAGTGAAATATCAAATAGCAAAGAGCTGATAATCAGAAATAGCAAAGACCTATTCTCCTATATCACACCCTTACTTGTCGATCTCGACCACGAGGAATTCTGGGCCATCTATCTCAGCAACCGGAACAAGGTGCTTGGACGACAGCGCATCTCCATGGGCGGACAGACGAATGTGTCTGTAGACATGCGCATTATCTTCCGTGGGGCTATCGAATGCAAAGCCGTCAGTCTCATGGTGGCCCACAATCATCCTTCGGGTTCTCTCATTGCAAGCCGGGAAGACAAAAATCTTACCCACGACATCATGGAAGCAGGTAAGATTCTTGATATTAAACTTTTGGAGCACATCGTTATCGGCATCAATTCCTTAGGGAAAGCCGATTACTTCAGTTTTCACGACAACGGTTTAATCTAACGTTCCATTTCAATTTCAACACTCACAGAGTCCATCTGCCCCCCCAATGGAGGGTTCAACTTACTGATTCTCACCGTAACATCTTCCACTGCCGGGAAATCCGACAGCACTCGCTCCCCTACCCTACGGGCCACATGCTCCAACAGATGGGAGGGAGTCTTCATCTCGGCTTTCACCACCTGATAGACATCCAGGTAACTCACTGTATCAGCTATGTTATCAGACACTTCAGCCTTTGAAGTGTCTGTTCTGAACGTCAAATCGACACGGAAATGGGTTCCAATGACACGTTCCTGCTCAAAACAGCCGTGATGAGCGTAGAAACGCATGTCATTGATGGTGATAACTGCCATACTATCAGATAATATTGTCGAACTGATGCAGGAAGCGGAGGTCATTCTCGAAATAGAGACGCAGGTCGCGAATTTGGTACTTCAACATCGCCATACGCTCCACACCCATACCGAAAGCAAAACCCGTATATTCCTTACTATCAATACCGCAGGCATCAAGAACATTGGGATCCACCATGCCGCACCCTAGGATTTCGAGCCAGCCGGTACCCTTGCATATATTGCATCCCTTACCACCACAGATGTTGCACGAGACATCCATCTCGGCGCTGGGTTCCGTAAAGGGGAAGTAACTTGGTCTCAGTCGAATCTGGGTCTCAGGGCCGAACATCTCCTTGGCAAAATAGAGCAGTGTCTGCTTCAGGTCGGCAAAGGTCACTTTCTTATCAACATATAGTCCTTCCACTTGGTGGAAGATGCAATGGGCACGGGCACTAATAGCCTCATTTCTAAATACTCGCCCTGGTGCGATGATACGGATGGGGGGCTTGTGGGTCTCCATCACACGCACCTGCACCGACGAGGTATGGGTACGGAGAGCGACATCCATCTTACCCTCTTCTTTTTGAACAAAAAAGGTATCCTGCATATCGCGCGCAGGATGGTCGGGGGGAAAATTCAACGCCGAGAAGAGATGCCAGTCGTCCTCTATCTCCACCGACTCCTCGATAGTGAAGCCGATGCGAGCAAAAATCTCAGCTATCTCGTTCATCGTCACCGACAATACATGACGGCTACCGCGGTTGGCGAAATCGGCCGGGAGGGTTAGGTCGTGACGGTCTTCAGCCTCCGCACGCTCTTCAACGAAGTTCTTAAACTCCTCCACCTTGGCCAATGCCGCATTTTTTAGATTGTTAAGAGCCACACCCATCTCCTTTTTCTGCTCGTTGGGGAGGGCCTTGAACTGCTCGAACAACTCATTCATCACACCCTTACGTCCCAGAAAACGGATGCGGAATTTTTCCACCTCTGCGGCACGGTCCTCGAACTCCTCGATGTGCGCCGCATTGATTTCTTCAATGTACTTAGAAATAAGATCTTTAAGCATATATCAGTTTACTTTTTTTTCAATTTAGTACCGACAATTTTGATATCCTCCAGTGGACGGTCAAATTGGTCTCGTTTGGCGGCAGCAATTTTATCCACAACATCCATACCTTCAATTACTTCACCATACACGGTATAGCTGCCGTCAAGGTGCGGGGCGCCACCCACGGTATGGTAGACCCTACGCTGCTCTTCCGTAAATTGAATACCATAACGCTTCGACATCCTTTCGAGATCTGCATCGCTCCATACCCGTCCCTGAACAATATAGAATTGGGAAGAGGAGGACTCCTTCTCGGGATTGACATCGTCGCCCTCCCGTGCGGCAGCAAGCGCGCCGCGCTTATGGAAGAGGTTCGGCCTGAATTCTGCCGGGATATTGTAGCCGAGGTTCCCCTCACCGAGCATCTGACCCGGCTTAGCATTCTTCGAGTCGGGGTCACCACCCTGAATCATAAAGCCTTCGATGACGCGATGGAAAAGAAGTCCATCATAGATACCTTCATTAACCAATTTTATGAAATTATCGCGATGCAAAGGGGTATCATCGTATAGCAGAATCACAATATTACCGTAGGTTGTCTGCATTTCGACATAAGTACTTCCCATAGTATTTTCTTTTTGTAAATCAATAAACTGCGATTGGACAGAAAGCGCCGCAAATAAAAAAAACACTAAAAATGATATTTTTTTCATCCTATATAGAATATTTTTACTAATTTTGCATGCAAAAATAAGAATAAAAATAGAAACGACAACCTAAAAAATAAAGATTTATGAAGAAAAAAATTCTCTTTGCCTCCGCAATGTTGTTTTTCAGCATCTTACCATTAGCATTTTTTACTAGTTGCGACAAAGATACCAATAGTTATTTGGAGGTTTCTGTGACTGACGAGACCACAAAATTACCAATTCCGCTTGCAATTATTGACATTACACAAGCCGGTGGCGGCACCATCCATGTTTCCGGCATCACAGATAACGACGGCATCTTCAAAGCCACCTTCAAAGCCCCTGCCATCGTCAAGGTGAAAGCCTCCCTTCCGAGACCCGACGCACAAGGCGGTGGCGAACGTCGTGGCGAGACACAGGTACGTCTGATTGAGGGCGAGACATTGACCGCCAAAATTGCGCTGACCGACCAATACTTTTTCTAGACACAAATTTCTCGTAACATGATATTTAAACCCACTAAGCAGGACCTCGAACAACTCTCTCAGATGGGCCTTACGCCCGAGACCGTGCAGCACCAAATAGACAATTTCAAGGCCGGATTCCCCAAAAGTCAGCTCGATGCCGCCGCCACTCCCGACAACCATGGTATCCTATGCTTGAACGACAAGGAAATTACCCGTTACGAGAAACAATATCGTTCACTCGCCCGCGGGAAGAAAATCTTGAAATTTGTCCCGGCCTCGGGAGCGGCAACGCGCATGTTCAAAGACCTTTACAGCTTTACCGCCACCTACTTCGGCGTAGCCAAAAACTTCGACAAAGAATTTCCCGAAGTGAAGACCTTCCTCGAAAACTTGCGCACCTTTGCTTTCTTCAACGACCTGAAAGCCTGCATGGAAGCCTCCGACCTCGACATCGAAGATTACCTTCGTCGCGGCGACTACAGCACCGTCATCAACTTCCTGCTGAAGGAGCAATACCTCGGCTACGGCAGCCTGCCAAAAGCGCTGCTGAAATTCCACCGCTACGGAGCCGTGCAACGCACTCCCCTCGAGGAACATATCGTCGAGGGGGCCCTCTACGCCCGTAACAGCGACGGCACTGTTAACCTGCATTTTACCATCTCTCCAGAACACAGAAAAGCTTTTCGTAAGAAGATTGCCGAAGTGAAACAGTATTATGAGAGCACCTTCGGCATCAAACTCAACATAAGCTTCTCTGAACAAAAGCATTACACAGACACTATTGCTGTCGACGAGCAGAACAATCCCACGCGCGACGAGAACGGTCGCCTCATCTTCCGCCCAGGCGGACACGGCGCCCTTATCGAGAATCTCAACGAGCAGCATGCCGACCTCATCTTCGTCAAGAACATCGACAACGTCGTGCCCGACTGGATGAAGCATACTACCGTGATTTACAAGCAGGTGCTTGCCGGAATGCTCCTCGAGCTGCGTGAGAAATGCTTCGAAATGCTCCGCACCCTCGACGACAAGCCCGACAATCGCACCCTTAACAAGATTATCCGCTTCGCGAAAGAGAATCTTAATATCATGGTACCAGAAGGTTGCGATGCCAAGACACTCCACAATCTCCTCAATCGACCCATGCGCATCTGCGGCATGGTGAAGAACCTCGGTGAGCCAGGCGGTGGACCTTTCTACACCATTGATACCATGGGACGTAGAAGTCTTCAGGTGGTCGAATCAGCACAGGTCAACCACAACGATCCCAAACAAGAGGCAATTTTCCAATCCTCGACCCATTTCAACCCCGTCGACCTGGTGTGCAGCACCAAGAACTACCGCGGCCGCTACTTCGACCTCAGAAAATATGTCGACCCACAGACGGGATTCATCAGCAAGAAGACCAAGGGTGCCCTCACCGTCAAGTCGCAGGAACTCCCCGGCCTCTGGAACGGCGCTATGGCCGACTGGATTACCCTCTTCGTCGAGGTTCCCGTGGCCACCTTCAATCCTGTGAAGACCGTCAACGATTTGCTCCGCAAAGAACACCTGGAGAGCTAGTTAATAGATAACAGTTAATAGTTAAAAGATAATAGATAATAGTTAACAGATAATAGTTCAAGAAATGAAGAAATCAACCATCACTATTCTTGCCGTCGTCGGTGTCCTGGCCATCATCGTGCTGTGGGGCATCAGCGTGAACAACAAACTCGTCACCCTCGAAGAGAACGTCTCCAAAGCCTGGAGCCAGGTGGAGAACGCCTACAAGCGTCGCATGGACCTCATCCCACAGTTGGTGAACACCGTGCAGGGTGCAGCCAATTACGAAAAGAGTGTGCTCACCGAAGTCACCAACGCCCGTGCCGGCGTGCAGCAGACCCAGGTAGACCCCTCTCAGCTCAGCGAGGAGCAGATTGCCGCCTACCAGAAAGCGCAGGACAACCTCACCAAGGCGTTGGCCAACACCATCAAGGTCACTGTTGAGCGCTACCCCGAACTCACTGCCACGCAAGGCTTCCGCGACCTGCAGGCACAGCTTGAGGGCACCGAGAACCGTATCACCACGGAGCGTGGCAAGTTCAACGAAGCCGTCCAGGCCTACAACACCAAGCTGCGCCGCTTCCCGGCTAGCATCATCGCCGGTATGCTTGGCTTCGAGAAGAAAGGCTACTTCACCGCCCCCGAAGAAGCGGCAGAACCCGTCGATGTCAAGTTCGATTTCTAAATGAAACGCCTAACAATCATCCTATTGGTGCTGCTGGCATTTATGCCGGCAGCACTTTCTCAGTCGGAATGGACTCCGAAGAAATCCAACCGGCTGGTGAACGATTACTCCGGCATGCTCTCACAGGAGCAGCAGAACACGTTGGAACAGCGGCTGGTAGCCTTCAACGACTCCACCTCCAACCAAATAGTCATCGTCATCACCCCCACCCTGCAGGGCGACGCCTCCTGGGCCGTAGCCACCCGCATCGGACAGACATGGGGCGTGGGACAGAAAGATTTCAACAACGGATTGGTAATCCTCATCAAGTCGAAGACTGAGGAGGAGCCCAGCGGCGATGTAGCCATCGCCACGGGCTATGGTGTCGAAGGGGCGTTGCCCGACGCCTTCTGCAAGCGCATCATCGACGACTACATGGTGGAACCACTGGGCAAAGGCGACTACTACACAGCTCTGACAGAAGCACTTGACATCATCGAACCCGTGCTGCGTGGTGAATACAGCTATGCCGACTACAAGAAAAGCGAGCGCACCAGCGCGCTGATAGGCCTGCTGGTGGTGCTGGGATTCGTTGGCGTGCCAGCCGTAATAGCCTATTTCTACAACAAGAAACACCCAAACAATAAGGGTAACCACGGCGGCAACCGCAACCACACCTCCGGCAGCTACCCATGGTTCATGGGAAGCGGTTCCTCCGGCAGGAGCAGCGGATGGGGCGGCGGCGGATTCGGTGGATTCGGCGGCGGATTCGGTGGATTCGGTGGCGGCAGTTTCGGAGGCGGCGGAGCGTCAGGAAAGTTCTGAACGACAGATTCTTTTTGTCGGCTAATTATGCGAATTGAGCGAATACTTTTGTTAAAAAATATGTTAATTTTACCTTTTTAATTACCAGTTTTCAATTTTTTCGTATCTTTGCAGCACGTTTGTTTTGAGCAAAATGCGAATTACAAGCTGACAATCAGAGAAATAAACAATAAAAAATTATACACCATGGGTATCAATGCTAACAAAAAAGTGAAGAGAAGAAAGGTTCGCATCAACGGTAACAAGAACTCCACCAACAACTGGGGTATCACCGCTGCCGGTTGGAACGCTGTCCACAAAGCC
>JAEEGL014281475.1_pt1 | contig 17198 bp, 13 predicted proteins | sample 9134231 | NCBI WGS metagenome assembly JAEEGL01 (sample SAMN16246548, study PRJNA631951) | gut metagenome | biome: gut microbiome; feature: rumen; material: fiber-attached | host: Bos | place: Iran: Karaj | collected 2018-10
AGATCAGAAAAAGTAAAATTGTTTCTGTCGGTTACATCAGTAGAGCAGTTGTTACTTGCTGTATTCTGGTCTCCGCCGATACCAATTACATATTTTACGCTAAGTGTTCCGGCGCTGTTGTATAATTTCTGAGTTGTTAAATAAGTTTTGAAATTAGAAATAGCCTGATCGTGGTTTGTCTGATTCCACTGAACAGAAATTTCATTGTTTGAATAGCCTGTTACCCACACCCCGCTATCAGCTGCCTTTACCTTAGTAGCAGGTAAAAGGATAAGGCAGAACATCAGTGATAAAGCAAGATACCTCATAAGTTTTTTCATAGATTGTCTCCTTTTATTGTGTTTTTTGGTAATGAAATTTACCTTACTTTACTATCATATAGTATTGGGGCTGAAAAAAATATTAAAAAAGTATAAACTGATTATTATAAAAATATTAACTGAAATTGCGACAATTATAATGCAATTATTGTATAGACATAAATTTTGTTGTATTCTATATATTGGTTGGTAGTATGCCCTGCATCCTTGTACATATACTAGATGTTGGGGTTGGAGGATACTATGGATTGCAAAGAATTTCAGAGACTGATTCCGGGATTTTTAGATGATAATCTGGATGTCCATTTACTGGAGGTTTTCCTGGGTCATGTGGAGAGCTGCAAGAGTTGCAGAGAAGAGCTTACAATCCAGTTTCTTGTTGAGGTTGGTACCAAGAGACTTGAGGATGGTACGAACTTTAATCTTAAGGATGAACTGGACAATATGATGAAGGACGCATGGCAGAGGCTTCGTCTTAGGAAGAAGGTACTTAAAACAGCGTTCTTTTTACAGATACTGGTCATAATAGAATGTGTGACCGCTATCATTCTTGCGTTTGCGCTTAAATAGTGCAGATTAATAAAACAGATTACAAAGTTAGGTTGGGATAATGGGGAAGAAATTACTTTTAATTGATGGACATAGTATGTTAAACAGAGCCTTCTATGGACTGCCGGATCTTACAAATGCTGAGGGCATCCACACAGGGGCTGTTTATGGTTTCCTCAATATTATGTTCAGACTGATCGACGAGGAGCAGCCGGATTATCTTACAGTGGCTTTTGATGTTCACGCTCCTACTTTCAGACATGAGATTTTTAAAGAATATAAGGGCACGAGAAAGCCTATGCCTGAGGAACTTAGAAGTCAGGTTCCCCTTACAAAGGAAGTACTTGATGCCATGGGAATCTGCCGTATGGAGAAGGCAGGCCTTGAGGCTGATGATATCCTTGGAACTCTTGCAAAGAGAGCAGAAGCCGAGGGTATGGAAGTAAGACTTGTTTCAGGAGACAGGGATCTTTTGCAGATAGCTTCTGATCATATCTGTATCAGAATTCCTAAGACCAAGCAGGGCAAAACTGAGATAGAGAACTATTTTGCTAAGGATGTTGAGGCTCTTTACGGCGTCACACCCCTGCAATTTATTGAGCTTAAGGCTCTTATGGGCGATTCATCAGATAATATTCCCGGAGTTCCCAAGGTTGGTGAGAAGACCGCTATGGGACTTATGGCAGAGTATGGCTCAATTGAGAATATTTATAACAACCTTGAGAACATTACCAAGAAGGCGATAAAGGAATCCCTTGCTGCAAACAGAGAGCTCTGCGATCTGAGTAAGGTTCTTGCAACTATAAATACCAATGCTGAGTTTGAGTACAGCTTTGAAAATGCTGAGCTTGGTGATGTATTTACAAGAGAAGCCTATGAGATGTTCAAGAGACTGAACTTCAGAAATCTTCTTAGCCGCTTTGAGGGCGATGTTACTCAGGCAAAATCTGATGTTACTTTTGAAGTGTCAGAGGATAAAGAAAAGCTTTTACAGGTAATAAGCGAAGCTAAGGCATACGCAGAAAACAAAGAGGACAAGTTCATTGGTGTTTCTCTTTTGGCTGAGGATGAGCTTATTGGTATAGGCATCTGCTTTGATAAGGAAAAGGTACATTACTTTGAAGCAGGAAATGGCATTACTAAAGAGCTTGTACGCGAGCTTTTAGAGGATATGTCAAAGAACTGCCGCCTTTCATTTTTTGATATCAAGCACGCATACAGATTCTTTAAGCCTGATGAAGTTGAGAATTATAAGAGAAGTAACGCCGGATGCTTCGACATCCTTATTGGAGCTTACCTTTTAAATCCTTTAAAGAACGATTACATGACAGAGGATGTTGCAGGTGAATATCTGCAGCTTACTATAAGATCCAAGGCACAGATTTTTGGCAAAAACAGTATGCTTAAGGCAGCTCTTGATTATAGAAAAGAGTATGCAGGATACCAGGCATATGTTTCATTTGCTGCTGCGCCTGTAATTGAGGACAGGTTAAAAGAGACAGAGATGCTTCCTCTTATGAGAGACATCGAGATGCCTCTTACCTACATTCTCTTTGATATGGAAAAAGAAGGAATCCTTGTAAAGAAGGAAGAGCTTGCAGCTTACGGCGAGAGACTTTCAGGAAGAATTCTTGAACTTGAAAAGAGCATCCACGAGGCAGCCGGTGAGGATTTTAACATCAATTCACCAAAGCAGCTTGGAGAAATACTTTTTGAAAAGATGGGACTTCCAGGTGGAAAGAAGACAAAGACCGGATATTCAACAGCAGCGGATGTGCTTGAGAAGCTTGCTCCCGAGCAGCCTGTAATTGCTGATATTTTGGAGTACAGAGGTCTTACAAAGTTAAAGAGCACATATGCTGACGGACTTGCAGCTTTTATAGAGGCAGACGACAGAATACATACTAATTTCAATCAGACAATTACAGCAACAGGAAGAATCAGTTCAACTGAGCCCAATCTTCAGAATATTCCCATGAGGACTGAGCTTGGCAGAGCCATCAGAAAGGTATTCGTACCTAAGGATGGATATGTTTTTGCTGATGCGGATTACTCTCAGATAGAGCTTAGAATCCTTGCCCACATGTCCGAGGATCAGGGACTTATAGACGCTTATCATGAGGGAAGGGACATTCACAGAATTACTGCATCAAAGGTTTTCCATACACCCTTTGATGAGGTTACAGATCTTCAGAGAAGAAATGCGAAGGCTGTAAACTTTGGTATCGTATATGGAATCAGTGCCTTCGGCTTAAGTGAGGATCTTAGTATTTCAAGATCTGAAGCCAAGCAGTATATGGAGGAGTACTTTGCTACATATCCCGGAGTTAAGGCATATCAGGACAGTGCTATAAATGGTGCAAAGGAAAAGGGCTACGCTGTAACAATGTATGGCAGACGCCGTCCAATGCCTGAGCTTAAATCCGGTAACTTCATGCAGAGACAGTTTGGCGAGAGAGTTGCCATGAATGCACCTATTCAGGGAACAGCCGCTGATATTATGAAGGTGGCTATGATCCTTGTTTATAGAAGAATTATGGAAGAGAAGCTTGAATCAAGACTTATTCTCCAGATTCACGATGAACTTCTCATTGAGACCAAAAAGTCAGAAGAGGACATCGTAAAGAGAATCCTCGAAGAGGAAATGGCAAGGGCTGCTGATCTTTCAGTTCCGCTTGAGGTTGATTGTCACATCGGAAGTGACTGGTTTGAAGCAAAGTGAGTTTTGTTGATGGGCGAATCAGCCCAGGGCGTGTGTATGAAGGTTATTGGCGTAACCGGTGGAGTTGGAGCCGGAAAAAGCACAGTTTTAAACTACATAGAGAGCGTTTGCAAATGCCGGGTGATTTTTTCTGACAATGTTGCAAATGACATTAAGCTAAAAGGGATGCCGTGTTATGAACCTATAGTAGAGCTTTTATCTGAGGAAGTTCTTGGGGATGACGGAGAGATTGATAAGGCTAAGATGGCTAAGATGATCTTTTCTGATAAGGGGCTTCTAAGCAAGGTAAATGACATTCTGCATCCTGCTGTTAACAGATTTATTCATGAACAGATAGAGTATGAAAGAAATAAGAATGAACTTGATTTTCTTTTCATAGAAGCGGCACTTCTTATCGAAAACGGATATGGGGAAGTTGTAGATGAGATGTGGTATATATACGCAGACGAGGAAGTAAGGAGACAGAGACTAAAGGCATCAAGGGGATATACTGACGAGAAGATTTCTGACATATTAAAGGGCCAGCTTTCTGACGAGGAGTTCAGGAAGCATGCGGATTTTGTAATAGATAATAGTGGCGATGAGGAGTCGATGCATCGTCAGATCAATTTAAAGCTGGGGGAAAGTTGATGGAAGCTATGGCAAAACAATCTGAAAAAAATGTGGTTTTTGGTCTGGATATCGGAACCAGAAGTGTTGTGGGTACAGTTGGATATATGGAAGGCGAGATATTCAACGTTCTTGCACAGAATGTTCAGAAGCACGAAACCAGAGCTATGCTTGATGGACAGATCCACGATATCGGTAAGGTTGGGGCTACAATTCGTGTCGTAAAAGAAAACCTGGAGAAGATGACAGGAATCGAGCTTACTGATGTTTGTATAGCAGCGGCTGGTCGTGTGCTCCGCACAGTTAAGACCAACTACGAAGAGGAGTTCACTGATAACAGAGAGATGACTCAGGAGGAAATCTATAACCTGGAGTCTAAGGCTGTTGAAAAGGCATATCAGGAGTTCCTTGTACAGAATCAGTCAGATATGAAGTTTTATCTGGTTGGATATTCTGTAATGCATTACTACCTTGATGACTATCAGATAGCAAACCTTGAGGGACATAATGCAGGAAGAGTTGCACTGGACCTCATTGCAACATTCCTTCCTGATGACTGCGTGGATGGTCTTTATAAGGCATGTGAGAGAGCAGACCTTAAGGTTGCTAACATGACACTGGAGCCTATAGCTGCAATGATGGTTGCTATTCCGCCTCAGTTCAGAATGCTGAACCTTGCACTTGTTGATGTCGGTGCAGGTACATCCGATATCTGTATCACTGATGATGGAACGATTACTTCATATGGTATGCTGCCTATCGCCGGTGATTCAATCACAGAGATAATAGCTCAGCACTGTCTTGTTGATTTCAACACAGCTGATCAGATAAAAATTGATGCAAGCCATATGGAGACAGTAAAATATGTCGATATTATGGGACTTGAGAAGACCATCTCTGCAAAAGAAATTGCAAAGATGATTAAGCCTCTTGTTGAGAAGATGTCCAAGATGGTAACCCAGCAGATAAAGCAGCTTAACGGCAATAAGCCTGTAAGTGCTGTATTTGTAGTTGGTGGTGGCGGATGTGTTCCTGGCTACACCAAGGCTCTTGCCAAGGAGATGAAGATTCCGGAGGAGAGAGTTGCCCTTAGAGGTGAAGAGGTAATGAAGAACATCAGATTCCTTGATGAGAATTCTGAGGTTGAGAGAGATTCTCTCATGGTTACTCCTCTTGGTATTTGCGTAAGCTTTTATGAGCAGTCCAACAATTTTGTCTTTGTTTCCTTCAATGGGCAGCAGACAAAAATCTATGATAATGGTAAACTTGCTATTGTTGATGCAGCGATGCAGGCAGATTTCCCTAACGAGGATCTTTTCCCTAAGCGCGGTGAAGAGCTCAGGTTCACTGTAAACGGTCAGGAGAGAATGGTTCGTGGTGAGCCCGGTGAATCAGCAGTCATTACCTTGAATGGCAATCCTGCAGACATTCATACCAAGATTCATGCTAATGACATAATCGAGGTTACAAGCTCAACAGTTGGTAAGCCCGGTAAGAGTGAACTTTCTGATGTTGCAGAATTCAAGGGCACCTTCAACATAACAGTTGATGGAAAGACAATTGAAGTTCCAAGAACTGCCGAGGTTAACGGTGAAAAGCAGACAGGATACTACGACATCAAGACCGGTGACGATATCAAGATCCTTGATTATGAGACAGCTGCTCAGATTGCTCAGCTTCTTGATATTGATCTTACAGAGGATACGGTAATCACAGTAAATAACGAGGTTGCCGGAATGGACACTCCTGTATACGAGAATTTCAAGGTTGAGTTCAAGAGCGGAAAAGATGCAGTTATGGAGTACTACCAGAACTTCCCGGACGCAGACATGGTTGCCATTGAGCAGGAAAATGAGGAGTCTGCATATGACGCTGACGGCGACCTTAATGTTGAGGAGAATGAGGACGGAAGCATCAGCATAAGCGGTGGAGACGGTTCTCAGAAAAAGCCTTCACCTATGCCTGCTAGAAGAGTTATCACAAGAGACCTTCATGTTACGGTAAACAATGAACCTGTTACACTTCATGGAAAGTCTGATTACATTTTTGTAGATATCTTTGATGTTATTGATTTTGACTTAAGTAAGCCAAACGGAAGATCCATCGTTACAACCCTTAACGGAGGAACTCCGGATTACATGCAGGCCATCAAAGAAGGGGATAAAATAGAAGTCTATTGGAAGTAATTGCTTAAAACACGCATCCGGATTTTTCCGGGTGCGTGATGCTGTGTTTAACACAGCCCTGTGAATAATAAGGTTTAATTAATGTTAAGAACACAATTTGTTCACAGATGATATATAGGATAGAATGGAGAATGTTGAATGAGACTTGCGAGCCTCTCAAGTGGAAGCAGCGGAAACAGTATTTACGTAGGTTCCGACACCACACACATCCTTGTGGATACAGGATGCAGTAAAAAGAGAATAGAAGAAGGCCTTTCAAAACTTGATCTTGGTCTTTCAGATATAGATGCGATTTTTGTAACCCATGAGCATTCAGATCACATTGCTGGGCTTAAGACAATCCTTAAGAAATATGACATCCCGGTTTTTGCTACTAAGGGTACTATCACAGGCATCAGGGAAAGCGACAAAAAGCAGGAAATGACATCTGCTGAATTTAATGAGATAAGGGCAGATGAGAAGCTTACAGTAAAAGATCTTACAATAAATCCCATGACAATAATGCATGATGCACTTGAACCCGTGGGCTATCGAATAAGCTGTGGTAAGAGCAGACTTGGCATCGCAACTGACCTTGGCTGCTATGATGATTACACTGTTGATTGCCTCAGAGGAATGGATGCAGTCTTGATTGAAGCAAACCATGATGTTAGAATGCTTCAAGCGGGACCATATCCTTATTACCTTAAAAAAAGGATTCTTGGTGAGAGAGGGCATTTGTCCAATGAAAAAAGTGGGGAGCTTCTTTGCAAGATACTGCATGATAATCTTAAAGGAATTCTCCTTGGACATCTCAGTAAAGAGAACAACCTTCCGGAACTTGCTTATGAAACAGTAAGGATTGAAATAGAGATGGGAAATAATCCTTATCATGGAGGAGACTTCCCAATCATGGTCGCTAAAAGAAACGAACTGTCACAAGTTTTAGAATTTTGAAAGGCTGGAGAGAGTATGAACAAAGTTATTATTACTGTAGTTGGTAAAGACACCGTTGGAATCATTGCTAAGGTATGCACATATCTTGCAGAGAACAATATGAATATCCTTGATATTTCACAGACCATTGTTTCCGGATTTTTCAATATGATGATGATCGTTGACATGTCAGGCAGCAAGGCTTCTCTTGCTGAGGTTTCTGATAAGTTTGATAAGCTCGGAGAAGAGATCGGAGTAGTTATCAAGTGCCAGAGAGAAGAGATCTTTGATTCAATGCACAGAATCTGACAGACAAAACTTTAAGCAACAATAACTAAGATCACCCCTGGGAGAAAACAGATGATAAATATTACTGAAGTATCAGAGACCAATGAGATGATTGAAAAGGAAAACCTTGATGTCCGCACAATTACAATGGGTATCAGCCTTTTCGATTGCATAAGCGATGACTTGGACACTTTGAATAAAAACATATATAAGAAGATTTACGATTCTGCAAAGAATCTTGTCAGCACCGGTGAGGAGATTTCAAAGGAATTTGGAATCCCGATCGTAAATAAGAGAATTTCAGTTACACCCATTGCTCTTATCGGTGCAAGCGCATGTAAGACACCTTCAGACTTTGTAACTATTGCAAAGACTCTTGATAAGGTAGCAAAGGATGTTGGAATCAATTTCCTTGGCGGATACAGCGCTCTTGTAAGTAAGGGTATGACAACTGCAGATAAGCTTCTGATCGAGTCAATTCCTGAGGCTCTTTCTACAACAGATGTTGTCTGCTCTTCAGTAAACGTTGGTTCAACCAAGACAGGAATTAACATGGACGCCGTAAGGCTCCTTGGTGACATTATAAAGAAAACTGCACTTGCAACAAAGGATAATGATTCAGCCGGCTGCACAAAGCTTGTTATTTTCTGCAACGCCCCTGATGATAATCCCTTCATGGCCGGCGCGTTCCACGGCGTAACAGAGGCTGACAGAATTATAAATGTCGGCGTAAGTGGCCCCGGTGTTGTAAAGACAGCACTTGAGAAGGTCAGAGGAGAGAGCTTTGAGGTTCTCTGCGAGACAATTAAAAAGACAGCATTCAAGGTTACACGAGTTGGACAGCTTGTAGCAAAGGAAGCTTCCGCAAGACTCAATGTTCCTTTTGGAATAGTGGATCTTTCACTTGCGCCCACACCTGCAATTGGAGACAGCGTAGCTGATATCCTTCATGAGATCGGTGTTGAGCATGCAGGTGCTCCCGGAACAACAGCAGCACTTGCGCTTTTAAATGACCAGGTTAAAAAGGGTGGTGCAATGGCATCCTCTTACGTAGGTGGTCTTTCAGGAGCATTCATTCCTGTGAGTGAAGATCAGGGTATGATAAATGCCGTAAATGCAGGCGCTCTTACATTAGAAAAGCTTGAAGCGATGACCTGCGTTTGCTCAGTTGGTCTTGATATGATCGCAATTCCCGGTGATACAAAGGAAACAACTCTTGCCGGAATCATTGCTGATGAGATGGCAATTGGAATGATCAACCAGAAGACAACAGCAGTAAGACTTATACCTGTTATCGGTAAGACTGTTGGAGATACAGTTGATTTCGGAGGACTTCTTGGATTTGGTCCTATCATGCCGGTCAACCAGTTTGGATGTGAGAACTTTGTAAACCGCACAGGACGTATTCCTGCACCAATACACAGCTTTAAAAACTAACTATTATAGAGAGAAACATGGAACATATTGTAAAAGCCCGCGAAAAAGTAAGTGGGGAGATGGAAAAACTTAATAGGTTTCTTAGAAGGAATGCCGCAGAGCAGACTGATACAAAGAAACTTGCAAAGAAGAAATCTACAAAGAAGACTATAAGGGAAATGATCGTATCATGGCTTTTCCTTACACCAAGTCTTTTAGGAGTACTTACATTCTTCGTATTACCTTTTTGCGTGGTTGTTTTCTACTCTGTAGTTAACAATCCCATTCAGAAACAGTTTGTTGGCATATCCAACTTTATACGTGTATTTAACAATAATGCTTTCAAACTTGCTGCACTTAATACAGCAAAGTTTTCAATCATAGCAGTTCCGCTTGCTGTAATCCTTTCGCTGTTTCTCGCAGTAGTTATGGAGTCCGGAATACCGTTTAAGAGTCAGTTTAGAAGCTTTTTCCTAAGCCCGATGATGGTACCGATTGCTTCTATCGTACTTATCTGGCAGGTGCTTTTCCATTACAACGGAATAGTCAATGAGATTGCAATGTATTTTGGCGGTCCCAAGATTGACTGGCTTAAATCAGACAAGGCTCAGATCGTGGTAGTTATTCTTTTCCTTTGGAAAAATCTTGGATATAACATGATCCTGTTTATGGCTGCGCTTTCAAGTGTGCCTAAGGACCTTCTTGAGGTTGCCAGACTTGAGAACGCATCAGAAATGCAGATTTTCTGGGCTATTAAAATGAGATATCTTTCATCAACAATTCTATTTGTTACGATTATGTCTCTTATCAATTCCTTTAAGGTATTCAGGGAAATCTATCTTTTAACGGGAGATTACCCTTACGATACGCTGTACATGATGCAGCACTTTATGAATAATACGTTTGCTTCTGTGGATTACCAGAAGTTGTCGGCTTCGGCGATTATGATGGCGATAGTCATTGTCATACTGATGCTGATAATGTTCATTACGGAAGATCGTTACGGAAGGGATATAGAGGGTTAATGGCACATATGAGGTTGCCTCAGGGCGAAACAGCTTTTTATGAAAGGGCGATTCGCAAGGCACACAGGAAAAAGAGAATATACAGATATAGTCTTATATTTGGAACTATAATAGCGGCGATATTTGCGGTACTGTTTTTGACACCGATTATTCTGACGGTTACAAACTCATTTATGAGTTCCTCGGAGATAAGCGCGAACTACGGTGTAATCTTCAGAACATCACAGACCGGTGGAAAGGTTTTTGTAGCAAAAACAGTAAACCTGAAATTCATTCCGGATATTGTTTCATTCAGCCAGTATTACACAGTGCTGTTTAAGTCTCCGGAATATCTTGTAAAGTTTTGGAACAGTGTAATTTATGTAGTACCGATCCTCGGAATACAGCTAATGATCGCGATGCTGGCATCCTATGGTTTTGCAAGATATCATGGACAGGTCAGGGAGATAATTTTCTTTATTTACATAATACTGATGCTTATGCCTTATCAGGTTACACTTGTACCGAATTATCTGGTTTCATCATGGCTCAACATCCTTGATACCAGATGGGCTATATGGCTTCCGGGTTTCTTTTCACCTTTTGCAGTATATCTTTTGACTAAGTTCATAAGACGTATACCTACAGAGGTTATGGAGGCCGCTTCAATAGATGGTGCAGGTGAATGGCAGATCTTTTCAAAGATATGTATGCCACTTTGTAAAAGCGGACTTATATCAATAGCAATCCTTGTTTTCATAGATTATTGGAATATGGTTGAACAGCCGCTTATTCTTTTGACAAATGATGAGCTTCATCCGCTTTCAGTATTTTTGTCAAAGATCAACTCAGGCGAGATAAGCCTGGCATTCGCAGTTGCGGTTATTTATCTTGTTCCGCCGCTACTTATTTTCCTTTATGGAGAGGAGTACCTTGTTGAAGGTATTTCATATCAGGGCGGATTAAAGGGTTAATGTAAATAATAAAAATTTAGAATAAACAGTTTTAAGGAAGAGGGATAAGAGGTATGTCAGAAGTAGTTACCGAAAGAACCAGAAAGAGCAGGAAGGATATAATCAAGGATATTGCGATAGCATTCCTTTCAATATTGTTGCTGCTAACATTTTTCTCAAACACGATCATGAATTATTCACTGCCTGAGGTTGCAATTCAGCAGGTTGAATCAGGATCAATTTCTCCTATTGTAAGAGGATCCGGTAATGTTGAGGCGCAGAGTCCTTACAAGGTTAAGGTTTCTCAGGAGAGAGTAATAAAGAGTGTTGCAGTCGCAGAGGGCGATCACGTAGAAAAAGGTGCGGTTCTTTATTACCTTGAGGATAAGGAATCAACAGAGCTTACAGAAGCTCAGACAAAGCTTGATGAGCTTCTTCAGTCATATGAAACTTCACTGTTTTCAGGTGATCTTGATAATGATGCCATCAACCGTGTAAGAGGTGGCACCAAAACTACAATGGATCAGTATCAGGCAAAGCTTAAGACTGTAACAGACAGATATGATGCTGCAAAGCTTGCTGATGAGGCAGCACAGGCAGCTATAGATGAGCTTTCACAGCAGCAGTCTTACACAAGTGCTCAGTACAGCTATGATGAGGCAACTCCCAGCTATCTTGAGGCTGAGATCAGCCAGGGACTTGCAAATCTTGAGCTTGAGGACAAAACAGATACTGACGAGTACAAGGAACTTCAGAAATTACAGTCTGAGATTACCAAGAATAACTCACAGCTTTCAACACAGGCTGGTCAGGTTGATTCTGATTACAACAGAAGAATGGCAAGCCTCCAGGATATAAAGAATAAAACAGCTGCAGAGCTTGAAACTGCTACAACTGAGAGATCTGAGCTTCTTACAGAGATTGGTAAGGAAATTGAACTTGATGGTCAGAGAGATGATATCCAGAAGCAGCAGGAAATAGTTGATAAGCTTAAAAAGGAATCAACCGGTGGTGAGATCACAGCTCCTGTAGCAGGAACAGTAACAAACCTTGAGCTTAAGGCTGGCGAATCAACAAATGCTGATTCAGAGGTTGCTGTAATCCAGGTTGATGGTAAGGATATGGTTGTTAGCTTCTCTGTAACAATGGATCAGGCTAAGAACCTTAAGGTTGGCGATATCGCTGAGCCTCAGAATGCATGGTATTACACAGACTTTAAGGCAACACTTAAGTCAATTTCAGCAGATTCAAACAACCCTAACACAAAGAAGCTTCTTACATTTACTATTAAGAGCTCAGAGGTTCAGGCAGGACAGAAGGTTGATCTTCAGATCGGTCAGAAATCAGATACTTATGACCTTACAATTCCTGCAGGTGCTGTAAGAGAGGATTCAAACGGACAGTTCATCCTTATTGTTAAGTCAAAGTCCAGCCCTCTCGGAAACAGATACATGGCTTCCAGAGTAGATGTTAAGGTTCTGGCATCCGATGATACGACTGCTGCAATAAGCGGAAGTCTGGAGGGAGATGAGTATGTCATCACCACTGCAACAAGCCCTATAAAGGCAGGAGATCAGGTGAGACTGGCTAATGCAAATGAATAAGTTTTTTGGGAAAATATTTGGGAAAATTAAAAATCTGCGACTAAGACAGATCATATATTTTGCAATTATTATTATTCTGTTTCTTACAATTGGCGGGATAAACCTTTACAGGCGTCATGTCACCAATTCACTCTATGACCAGAGAGAAGGACAGCGCTGGTCCAATGACGTAAGATGCGGACAGGTTTCACTGTTTTTTAGTGAGTCCTATGGAATAACCACTGACAGAATCAGCGAATTTGAGTATAACATCAACAAGGGCCTCATAGCTGACGGTTATCAGGAAGCGACAGCTTCAAAGGCTGATGGTTCTGCTGTCTGGAATGACTGCTATAGCGCTATGGGCAGTATCTCAGTTACAAGAGACAGAAGAACAGTAGATGCTGTCGGTGTTGGCATTGGAGGAGATTTCTTCCAGTTCCATCCCATGCAGATGGTATCAGGTAATTACATCAATTCTGATTCTATGATGAAGGATTATGTAATTCTTGATGAGGAGCTTGCATGGCAGCTTTTTGGTTCTAACGATATTGTTGGAGAGACAATCACTTTTGAAGGTGTGCCTCACTATATTGCCGGCGTAGTTGCCAGAGATAGTGGTAAATATGTAAAGGCTGCGGGAATGAACTTCCCTACAATATATTTATCCTTTGAATCTCTTGCTACCTATGGAAATATTGATGCATCAGTTCTTGCAACCAATGGTTCACTTGGTAGTGTCACCGAGAAAAAGAAGGATGATGATGAAGATGAAAATCGAGACTCAGATGTAAATACTGATGCGTCCGGTATTGTCTGCTTGGAAGTTGTAATGCCAAATCCTGTAGAGAACTATGCCAAGAATTTCCTTATCTCTAAGCTTGGTATCAATACCAATATAGTTGAGGTTGTAGATAACACTGTCAGATATGAGAACAAGAACCTTTTAAATGTTCTTAAGAATTCTCATCTTAGAGGAATGCAGCTTAAACCTGTAATTCTTCCTTACTGGGAAAATAACGCAAGAGCGCATGAAAATATACTTGCTATCTTTTTACTGATTCAGATCATATGTGCAATTGTGATATTTATAATGCTGGCTATCTTTGTGGTTCAGAGCTACAGACACAGAAAATGGAGAATGGGCGATCTGTGGCAGAAATTCCTTGATTGGAAATATGACGTTGAATCCGGAGTTAAAAGGCATAACGCTAAATGGAAATATTTTTGATCCAGAATTAGTTTTTTAATGGAGGGTAACTTATGAAAAAGAATTATCTTAATCGTATCCTCAGTCTTGGACTTGCCTGCGTAATGGCAGTAAGTGCTGTTGGCTGTGGAAAGAAAGGTGGATCATCTAACACAGATGATTCTTCAGTTGCACATGATGCAAAGCAGTTTGTGTATAAGGAAACTGACTTGGATCTTGGTGCAGATGTCAGCTATGACAGCCTTAGCTATCTTGGAAAGTTTGGCGATAAGTTCTATGCTGCAGGAACATCTTATATGACAGATACACCTTCTACAGCGGTTTACATTATTAACCAGGATGGAACACTTGATAAGAAGGTGGAGATTCCTCTTTCTGCTTCATCAATGCTTTCCGATATCACAATCGCTGATGATGGCACAATTTATACTGTTGAGTCATCTTATGGCGGATATGATGATGAAGCCGGTGATGTTGATCTTAATCAGCTCTTAGATGATTCAGTTATTATCGAGCAGGCTGATGATGCAGGACAGAGCACAGATGAAACATCTCAGTCTGATGCATCAAAAGAGGAAACTGATGTTGAAGACATTGATGTAGAGCCTGAGGCAGATACAAAAGAAGATGCTGATACAGACGCAGAAGGCGCAGATGATTCATCTTCAATTAAAGGTGTCATCACTCCCCAAAAGCCTACAGCTCATGCTTCTGCAGGTTCAGAGGATGTATCTGATTCAGATGATGCAGATGATGCAGGTGATGCAGGTGATGTAGGTGATGAATCAGAAGGAACTATTGATTTCGGTGGCGACAGTGAGATAGTTACATCAGATGACAGCATCTCTCTTGATGGCGGACTTGATGACTATTACTACGGCGGAAGCGATACATACAATCTTGTTAAGAGAAATGCTGATGGAACTGAAGCATGGAAGGTTCAGATAAGCCCTAAGGAAGAAACTGAGACCTATTACATGGTATCAAATGTAATGGTAGCAGGAGATACGGGTATCATCATTTCTGATACATTAGGACTTCACCTCTACAGCTTTGAGGATGGCAGCCTTGTAAAGGATATCGACTGCTCAGAGTACTTCAACAGTGAGAATGGAAACACAATGCAGCTCTTCAAGAAGGACAGTGGCGATATTTTTGCAGCACTTGGTGTTGACGAGGATTACCTTTTCTACAACGTTGACCTTGATGGCGCAAAGATCACACCTATTGAGAATGCAGCTGTTTCACAGTACAAGTACACGGTATTCTCCGGTGCAGGCTATGATCTCTTCCTTTCAGATTCAGAGGCTGTTTACGGTTACAACTTTGGTGATGCAGAGCCTGCAATGCTCATGAACTTTGTAGACTCAGATATCAGCTCATATGGACTTTATCAGCTTGTATGCATCTCTGAGAAGTCATTTATGTGTATTGTTCCCGGTGATGAGGCATACAGCCTTGCACTTATGACAAAGGTTGATCCTAAGGATGTGAAGGATAAAAAGACTATCACACTTGGATGTAACTACATCGACTATGATGTACGTTCACACGTTGTTCAGTTCAATAAGTCAAATGATGAGTATCGTATCGTAATCAACGATTACTCAAAGTATGATACAGAAGATGATTACACATTAGGTGCTACAAAGCTTAGTACAGATATTGTTTCAGGTAATGTTCCGGATATCCTCGTTCTTGATAATGACATGCCTGTAGACAGTTATATCTCAAAGGGACTCTTTGAGGATATGACAAGCTACTTCCAGAATGATGAGGAGCTTTCAAAGATCAACTATCTTGACAGCGTAATGGAAGTACTTAAGACAGATGGCAAGATGTACAGACTTATCCCCAGCTTCTATGTAGAGACAGTTGCTACAGCGAAAGAAGATGTTGGTGATGTAACTACATGGACTATTGATGATCTTGAGAATCTTGTTAAGAAAAAGAATGTAGAATATAAGAACATATTTGGACCTCTTTCAAGAGATGAAGTATTTGAAATGGCACTCAGTCTTAGTGGATCACAGTTCATTGACTGGTCAAAGCTTACATGCAGCTACAATTCAGAAGCATTCATCCATCTTCTTGAGCTTGTAAATGAGTTTCCTGAGGAGCTTCAGGAGGATGACTACTATGTAGATACTTCTGCATACTGGAGAGAGGGCAAGGCTATTGCTTCACGTTTCTACCTTGGTTCATTCTCTGATTACAACTACGAAGCTAAGGGCTCATATGGTAAGGATATCGCACTTGTTGGCTTCCCTTCTGATAACGGAAGCGGATCTGCACTTTACCCTAACCTTCAGCTCACAATGAGTTCAAGCTCAAAGGTTAAGGATGGCTGCTGGCAGTTCATGAGATACTTCCTTTCAAATGAGTATCAGGATACAATCGAATCCTCATGGCCTATTAGTAAGGATAGGATTGATAAGCTTGCTGAGAGTGCAAAGAAGAAGCCTTCTTACATCGATGATCTCACAGGTAAAGAAGTTGAGTATGATGATACTTACTACATCGGTGAGAGCGAGATCATTATCGATCCTATGAATGATGATGAGATTAACACAGTACTTTCTTACCTTGACACAGTTAATCAGGTAGGTAACTACAATGATGCGGTAAGAAATATCATCTTCGAGGAAGCTGCTGCATTCTTCAGTGGACAGAAGACAGCTGCAGAAGTTGCTGACATTATACAAAGCCGTGTACAAATCTACGTAAATGAGATAAGCTAATAGTATATAAGCAGACCATGATTATTATGGAGGATGACATTATGAGTGGATCATTTTTTGGATTAACACCCATGGTTTTCTGGTTGACATTAACTATTATTCTCGCAGTGTTCGAGATTATTTCATTAGGATTAACTACAATCTGGTTCGCGCTGGGAGGGCTTATAGCCTTCCTCGGCGCTTTAGCCGGTTTATCTATACCGGTTCAGATAATTCTTTTTATAGTTGTATCCATAATTTCTCTTTTGCTTGTAAGACCTTTTTCCATGAAATATTTGAATAACCATATCACCAAGACTAATATTGACTCTCTTATAGGCAGAAAAGTTAAAGTCACGAAGGAAATAGACAATATTGCTCAAAAGGGGACCGTTGCTCTTGATGGTACAGTCTGGAACGCCAGATCAGAAAGTGATGAAGTTATTGCTAAGGGCGATACAGTTGTTATCACCAGAGTTGAGGGAAATAAGTTATTTGTAACAAAATAAACATATCTAGGAGGAAGAGTGTATGCCTTATTTTATTGTCATTATTTTAATTCTTATACTCATTGCCATGAACATCAAGATTGTTCCTCAGGCACATTCATTCATTGTTGAAAGACTTGGAGCTTATAAGGAGACCTGGGACGTAGGACTTCATTTTATGGTTCCTCTCATTGAAAAGGTTGCCAGAAAGGTTGATTTAAAGGAGCAGCATTGC
>JAEEGL016602067.1_pt1 | contig 17198 bp, 17 predicted proteins | sample 9134231 | NCBI WGS metagenome assembly JAEEGL01 (sample SAMN16246548, study PRJNA631951) | gut metagenome | biome: gut microbiome; feature: rumen; material: fiber-attached | host: Bos | place: Iran: Karaj | collected 2018-10
AACAGCACAGGCGCAGCTAAGGCTATCGGCCTTGTTATCCCCGAGCTCAACGGCAAGCTCATCGGTTCCGCACAGCGTGTTCCGGTTCCGACAGGCTCCACAACTATCCTCACCGCTGTTGTCAAGAAGGCAGGCGTTACCAAGGAAGACATCAATGCCGCTATGAAGGCTGCTGCTTCCGAGTCCTACGGCTACAACGAGGATCCTATCGTTTCTTCCGATGTTATCGGTATGAGATACGGCTCCCTCTTCGATGCTACTCAGACAATGGTTGCTCAGATAGCTGATGACCTCTATGAAGTACAGGTTGTTTCCTGGTATGATAACGAGAACTCTTACACATCCCAGATGGTAAGGACTATCAAGTATTTCGCAGAGCTCAAGTAATTACAGCATAAGCGTACGCCCCCTGCCGATAGGCGGGGGGTTGTTTTTGTTATCAAAAAGCTCCCCCGTTTTAACAACGAGGGAGTTATCTGTATGAAGAAGTATCACCATACACTCCACCAGGCCATGGGAATGGCCGCGAAGGAAATGACAGTAATTATTATGTTTATCAACATCAATCCGATGCCTATCCACAGGTACACCTGTCCGGACTTTTTCTGCCCGCTGTTCATCTTCACGGCGCCGAAAATGATGCCGAAAAGCGGTATAAGAACCGACAGTACGACAAAACCAGCGTTTACGGGTTCCTCGACCTGCTGCTGACCATACATTCCCTGCTGACCGTACATACCCTGCTGACCGTACATACCCTGCTGCTGACCGAAGTCGGTGGGAGCCCCGCAGCGTGCGCATGTCGGAGCGCCGGGATTTATCGGATTACCGCAGTTGCGGCAGATCATCTGTTGCTGCTGATACGGCTGCTGTTGATAAGGCTGTTGCTGATAGCCGCCCGCGTTCGCGGGAGCGCCGCACCTCGGGCATACGGCAGCGTAATCGTCTATCTGTGAACCGCAGTTTTTACAGAACATTATGCTTCCTCCTTACCCGCTCACTTACCGAGCGCGCCCTTTACAGTATCAACTATATTCTCTGCGGACAGTCCGTATTCCTTCAGAAGTGCCGCAGCGGGTCCGGAATGACCGTACTCGTCCTTCACGCCGATCTTTATTACGGGAACAGGGCATGTTTCGGTAACGACCGATGCCACTGCCGAGCCAAGGCCGCCGATAACGCTGTGCTCCTCTACTGTGACTATCTTACCCGTCTCGCGTGCGCATTTCTCGATAAGCGCGCGGTCAATGGGCTTTATCGTGTGGATGTTGATTATGCGGGCATCAATTCCCTGCTCCGCGAGAGCCTTGCCGGATTCGATCGCCTCCGCGACCATAAGTCCGGTCGCGATGATCGTGATATCCTTGCCGTCTTTGAGCGTGATTCCCTTGCCGACTTCGAATTTGTATGTGTCGGGATCGTTGAATACCGGAACGGCAAGTCTTCCGAAGCGCATATATGTAGGTCCCTTGTAGTCAGCCATTGCGAGCACGGCCGCCATTGCCTCTACATGGTCGGCGGGGTTGATGACTGTCATATTGGGGATCACCGACATCAGCGCGATATCCTCGCAGCACTGGTGGGAAGCTCCGTCCTCGCCGACGGAGATACCCGCGTGTGTGGCGCCTATCTTAACGTTGAGGTTCGGATAGCCTATGCTGTTGCGGACGATCTCAAATGCTCTGCCCGCCGCAAACATAGCGAACGAGCTCGCGAAAACGAGCTTGCCGGTAGTGGCGATACCCGCCGCAACACCCATCATGTTCGCCTCAGCGATACCACAGTCGAAGTGGCGGTCGGGATAGGCTTTCTTGAAAATACCCGTCTTTGTTGCAGCCGCAAGGTCGGCATCGAGAACAACAAGGTCGGGACGTATTTCGACGAGCTTGCAGAGCGCCTCGCCGTAGCTTTCGCGTGTAGCTTTCTTATCCATATCGTCAGTCCCCCTTATTCCTTCTCAAGCTCGGCCAGATGCGCTTTGAGCTCGTTTATTGCAATGTTGTACTGTTCCTCGTTCGGAGCCGCGCCGTGCCACGACACGTTGTTTTCCATATAGGAAACGCCCTTGCCCTTTGTGGTCTTCTGGATGATTACCGTGGGCTGTCCCACAACGTTCTCGGCCTCGTTGAAGGCCTTCTCGATCTGGTCGAAATCATGGCCGTCGATGTTGATAACGTGCCATCCGAAAGCCTCGAATTTCTGATCTATCGGATAGGGGTTCATTACTTTGGAGATCTCGCCGTCTATCTGCAGATTGTTGTTGTCAACGATGTAAACGAGGTTATCAAGGTTGTAATGCGCCGCGAACATTGCGGATTCCCACACCTGGCCTTCCTCGATCTCGCCGTCGCCGAGTATCGCATAGACCTTGTAGGACTCATCCGAGATCTTGCCGGAAAGCGCCATACCGCAGGCCGCGGAAACGCCCTGTCCGAGCGAGCCGGTGCTCATATCGATGCCGGGACACTTGCCGAGCGAGGGATGTCCCTGCAGACGGGAGCCCTGCTTGCGCAGCGTTTTCAGCTCGTCGACCGGGAAAAATCCTCTCTGCGCAAGTACAGAGTACAGCGCCGGAGCCGTGTGTCCCTTCGACAGAACAAGTCTGTCCCTGTCCTCCATTTCGGGATTCTTCGGGTCAACGTGCATCCTGTTCATGTACAGGTACGTCAGTGTGTCCGCCACGGACAGCGAGCCGCCCGGATGACCTGCCTTTGCATTGTACACGCCCTCGATGATGCCCATACGCACCTTCGTAGCCGTGACCTCCAGATCTTTCTTGAGTTTTGCGTCCATAAGTAGTTCCTTTCCGCCATACGCCGGCAGCCGGACGAGGAAGAGTCGTTGCCTCTCCACCGAACTCCCTCACCGGTTCCCTTGTACAACAATAGAACCGAAAGCGTAGAGCTGTTGATTATATAGTTTCAGAATAACTATTCCAATTACCAAAAAAACTTTGATTTCGACACGATCAGGAACCGTTCGCCGTAGGCGAACACCACAATTGTCAATTATCAATTTTATCAATGACCGTGTCCATAATGTTGTCGATAGTTTCAAGGTTGTCCTGAGCGCGCTCCGCCTCATATTCAAAAATACGGCGGCACTCCGCCTTGTGCTCCGCGTCCATTTCGGGGTACTTCTTCTTGAAGAGCAGGAGCAGGTTGTTGCACGCCTCGAGATCGCCGTGGAAGATAATGTCAAGTATCCCGGTAAGCTCGTTCGCGCAGTTCAGATTGTTCAGCGCATAGATGAGCTGGCCGTAGTCGTCTGTCCAGCGGAGCTTCTTGATAAGCTCGATCAGCACCGGTACCGCCTCGTCGCTGTGCATTTCCGACAGTCCGAGTGCAAGCTCGTTGCGCCTGTCCGCATCCTCCGTCGTTTTCAGTTCTTCGATCAATGATTCGATTTCCATTACAGCACCTCACATCTTTCGTATATATTCAATTATCTCCCGCATCGGAGAGTGATTGTTGTCACTCACTACCAGATCTGCGGCCTCTTTCACGCTGTCAAGGGCATTTGCCACCGCAACACCGAGGTCGGCTTCCGCCACCATGGCACGGTCATTTCCGTAATCACCGGCCGCAACGATGAATATATCCTCAGACCCGAGTATTTCCAACAGCTTTTTGCAGCCCGCGGCCTTGCTTATCCCATCGGGCAGCATCTCGTAATACATCGGCGATGAGTGCACCCAGTTCACGCCCTCTTTGCAGTTTTTCTGCGTGAACTCAATTACCCTGTGCATTTTCTCGGGCGGGTAAGCGATAAGCACCTTGAGCCTTCCGTTATCGGGAACATCTTCGAGTTTCCGGTAAGTCGGCGTAAGCTTTTCGAACGCCATGTGCTCTACGACAGTCTGATTGTTGTCGGTGACATAGACTTCCTTTTCATGCAGTATCTCGATCCCGATGTCAGGAAATTCGCGCTCCAGCATTCTTATATAATTGTTTCCTATTTCCGGCATATCGCTGTGCCAAAGAAACTTATCGGCCGTGAAATCATAGACGGCCGCGCCGTTGAAAATGACACACGGGACATTTATCCCAAGCTCGTCGATTATGCGTTTTGCCATAGCGACACCGCGTCCGGTAGCTGCGGCAAACATTCCCCCGCCCTCGCGAAATTCATTGATAGCGCGTATATCGTCCTCCGATATATTCTTCTTATCATCAAGCAGCGTCCCGTCGAGATCGCTTACTATCAGCACTTTTCTGAAATCCATAATTATCCGTAATTCTTCCGGTTATTTCAGTCTGTTCACAGCCGTTGTCGGGAACAGGCGTTCCGGTATCACTGTAATAGCACACTGTCAGTTCAGAGTTCTCAGAAACTCTGAAAAATACTCCGGTAATTCACTCTCAAACTCCATCCACTCTCCGGTAACGGGGTGGGTAAATCCCACACACTTAGCATGCAGGCACTGTCCGTGCAGACTCTCGGGCCTGCCGTTGCCATAGACCGCGTCGCCGGCCACAGGATGCCCTATATATGCCATGTGGACGCGTATCTGATGCGTTCTGCCTGTTTCGAGCCTCAGGCGCAGGTGCGTGTACTGTCGGAAGTTTTGCAGCACGCTGTAATGCGTTATCGCCTCGCGGCTGTTCTCCGCGGTGACGCACATTTTCTTCCGGTCGGCCTTGCTTCTGCCTATCGGGGCATTCACGGTGCCGTCCTCCTTGATATTCCCGCAGACGACTGCCTCATATTCCCTTTTGAAGCTGTGGACCTGTATCTGTCCGGCAAGCCCTCTGTGTGCGATATCGGTTTTTGCGACCATGAGCAGTCCGCTCGTATCCATATCTATCCTGTGGACTATTCCGGGGCGCTGTTCCCCGTTTATGCCGGAAAGGCTGTTTCCGCAGTGGAACATCAGCGCATTTACCAGAGTACCGCTGTAATGACCATGCGCGGGATGAACGACCATACCCTTCGGCTTGTTCACGATAAGCAGGTCGTCGTCCTCATATACAATGTCGAGCGGTATGTCCTCGGGAACCAACGCAGCCTCGGCAGCATCCGGTATAGTCAGGCAGACCGCGTCGCCCTCCTGCAAACGGTAGTTTTTCAGCGTAGTGACTGTCCCGTTCACTGTACAAAGCCCGCTGTTCACCAACTTTGCGACATACGTCCGCGACATCTCACCGTCCGTGCGGAGCGATATCGTCTTGTCGAGCCTGTCGTCGCCCGCCCCGGCTATGAACTCAATCACGTCCATTGTCGGGCTCCTCCGGCTTTGATGATACCGGCTGCTGTTCCGAAGGCTGTTCCTGCTGTGTATTCTGCTGCGTTTCCGCAAGCTTTTTCGCCTTGTCGCTCTTTATCTCCTCAATCACCATTGTCACGGCAAACCAGATACCGCCGCAGACCGCGCAGATATCGGCAAAGTTGAATATCGCGAAATTTATCAGACGAAAGTCGATGAAATCCACGACATAGCCGACAAACACACGGTCGATGAGATTGCCGAGACCGCCGCCCGCCAGCGCCGCCAGCGCTATTATCATATCCTTGCGGGTAGGCTTGCCGGAAAAGATGTACCACTCAACAAATCCTATCAGCAGCACCGGCAGGAGAATGAGTATGACTCTCTGCCCTTCAAGCATACTGAACGACATTCCGGTATTCTCACAATAGGTGAGGTTCAGCACCTCCGTGTCACCGAACTTTATCAGCGATACCGTCCCGATCGGTTTAAGAAGCGCCACCACGATCATTTTTGTGAGCTGGTCTATCCCCGCGAGCAGTACGGATATTATCACCGCGACGATCTTTATATCAACAGTTCCTTTTTTCAAATAATACCCCATTTGTAAAGCACAATCCCCGCATAAAACGGGGAAGCTGTGCGTCTTTTATCAATCTACCGCCTTGCAGCAGCGCTCGCAGAGGCAGGGATGTTTTGCGTTCGTGCCGACATAGTCGGAGTATGTCCAGCAGCGTTCGCACTTCTTGCCGTCGGCCTTTACGACCGTTACGGACAGACCTTCGATAGCGCCCTTGAACTCGCCCACGCCGTTCGGGTCAACCTCTACCTGCGAAACGATGAATGCCGCAGCAAGCTCGGGAAGTACAGCGGAAAGGTCTTCCTTCGTGTGGAGGATCACCTTGGCTTCAAGCGACTTGCCTATGAGCTTCTCGTTGCGCTTGAGTTCCAGCGCCGCCAGCACATCGTCGCGTATAGCGTGAACTCTGTCCCACTTTGTAGTATCTATCGAAACGCCGGTCTTTTCGGGCATACGGTTGAATACGACATTTCTCGCATCGTCCTTCGAACTCGTGGGGAGTTCCTTCCATATCTCGTCCGCCGTGAAGGTCAGTATCGGCGCGATAAGTCTCGTAAGACCGCTGAGTATCGTGTACATAGCAGTCTGCGCGGCTCTGCGCAGCTCACTGTCCTCTTTCTCGCAGTACAGTCTGTCCTTGACTATATCGAGGTAGAAGTTCGACATATCAACGACGCAGAAGCGGTTTATAGCATGATATGCGTGGAAGTAATCCATAGCCTCATACGCCTCGGTAACGTTCGCGATAAGCTCGTCATACTTCACGAGAGCGTACTTGTCGAGGTCGGTCAGCTTGTTGAAAGGAACACTGTCCTTATCGGGGTCGAAGCCCTTGCCGTTGCACAGGTTGCCGAGTATAAATCTCGCCGTGTTTCGTATCTTGCGGTATGTCTCGGAGAGCTGCTTCAGAATGTCCTTAGATACTCTGATATCGCTGTGGTAGTCGAGGGAAGTTACCCACAGACGCAGCACATCCGCGCCGTATTCCTTTATAACGTCCTCGGGAACGATAAAGTTGCCCTTGGATTTCGACATCTTCTCGCCCTTGCCGTCAACTATCCAGCCGTGTGTGCATACCGCCTTGTACGGTGCTTTGCCGGTCGTGGCGACGGAGGTGAGCAGCGAGCTCTGGAACCAGCCTCTGTACTGGTCGCAGCCTTCAAGGTAGAGGTCGGCGGGAGAGTGGAGTTCCTCTCGCTCGTCCATTACCGCAGCCCATGTGCAGCCCGAATCGAACCACACGTCGAATATATCCATTTCCTTGGTGAATTCACCGCAGCCGCACTCGCACTTTACCGATGCGGGGATGAATTCGGAGGGATCCTTTGCGTACCATGCGTCTGAGCTCTCCTTGCGGAACAGGTCGGATATAGCCTTGATAGTCTCGTCGTTCACTATGTCCTTGCCGCACTTCTTGCAGTAGAGTATCGGGATCGGTACGCCCCAGCGTCTCTGACGGGAAATGCACCAGTCACTTCTGTCGCGCACCATATTGGTGATACGCTCTGCGCCCCAGCCGGGTATCCAGTTTACTTCGTTGATAGCCTTTACAGCGTCGTCGGCGAACTTCTCAACGGAGCAGAACCACTGCTCGGTAGCGCGGTAGATTATCGGCTTGTGGCAGCGCCAGCAGTGCGGATACGGGTGGGTTATCTTCTCGATAGCGAGCAGCGCGTTCGTCTCGTCGAGCTTCTTCGCTATCTCCTTGTTTGCCTGATCGGTGGTAAGGCCCTTGAACTCGCCGGCCTCCTCTGTGAGGTAGCCCTTGCTGTCAACAGGCACCACGATGTTGAACATACCCTTGTAGCTGTTGCAGACCTCGAAGTCCTCGAGACCGAAGCCGGGAGCGGTATGAACACAGCCGGTACCGCTGTCGAGCGTAACGTGGTCGCCGACGATTATCGGGGACTTTCTGCCCATGAACGGGTGCTGCGTCTCGATAAGCTCCAGCTCCTTGCCCGTGAACGAGCCTACCGTGGAGTATTTGCTTACCTTAACGGCGGACATTACTGTCGGAACGAGCTCCGTCGCCATAAGGAGATATTCGCCGTAAGAACGGTTCCCCTCGTCCTCGATATGAACGAAGGTGTATTCATAGTTGGGTCCGAGGCAGACCGCGAGGTTGCCCGGGAGCGTCCATGTCGTTGTTGTCCAGATAACTACCGACGCCTTGGAAAGGTCGATGCCGAGACTGTCGAACTTGCCCTTTGTGTCGGTGAGCGGGAATTTTACATAAATGGAATGGCACTCGTCGTCCTCGTATTCGATCTCGGCTTCGGCAAGCGCGGTATTGCAGTCGGCACACCAGTACACGGGCTTTAAGCCCTTGTACATGAGCCCCTTCTTGGCCATTTCGCCGAATACTTCGACCTGCTTTGCCTCGAACTCGGGCTTTATGGTGAGATACGGGTCGTCGAAATCGCCCCATACGCCGAGACGCTTGAACTGCGCCTTCTGGTCACCGAGGCAGGAAACAGCGAAATCACGGCAGCTCTTGCGGAGCTCAACGGGGTCGATAGATGAAGCGTTGTTCTCCTTGCCGATCGTCTTGAGCGCTTTCAGCTCGATAGGAAGACCGTGGCAGTCCCAGCCGGGAACATACGGTGCCTGATAGCCCGTCATGGACTTATACTTTACGATGATGTCCTTGAGTATCTTATTGAGAGCAGTTCCGAGGTGGATATTGCCGTTGGCGTAGGGAGGGCCGTCGTGGAGTATATACTTCGGGAGCCCCTCATTCTTCTTCTGGAGCTCGTAGTAAACTCTGTCCTTTTCCCACTGTTCGAGCCAGCCGGGCTCCCTCGCGGGGAGATTGCCCCTCATGGGATAACCGGTCTGCGGTAAATTGAGCGTGTCGTTGTAATCCTGTGCCATTTCTGTCTGTTCCTTTCCTTTTGTGCAGATAAATAGAGCTGACGCAGCGTCGCATCCGCGCAGTCCTTCCGGACGGGACGAGGGCTGCGCGCCCCCGACCTGCGGCAGCGTGACGCTGCACCCATTATTTATTTTTTGACAAGGTCCTGACCCTTATCGATTATCTTTTCTTTTTCTTGTGGTTGTGGTTGTTATTGTTGTTATTATTATTGTTGTTGGAGCCGAATTCAAGCTTGTCATACTTGGAATTGCTGCTGCCGGTGCGGTTGGGCTTGCTGCTGAGGAAATCCGGGGTCTCGTCGCCCTCTGAACCGTCGTCGAACGCGTTCTCAACGGTAAAGCTGCCGTCTTCCTCGACCTCCTCGGATTCGCTCTCCGAAACGTCTATCTCGTCATACGAGTCAACGACCTTTACATCGTCGTCGCCCTCGTCCTCGTCATCATCGTCATTATCCTCGGGTTCGGGTATCTGCGGAGTCTGAACGCCCTGCTGAGCCGCGATAAGTTCACGCAGCGCGTTGCTGCTGTGGTTGGTCGCGGTATTGATAACGAACTCGTTGAAGCACTGCTCGGGGATCTTCTTGATGAAGTCGATGTGGCTGTTGTATTCCACGATGATGCGGGTGCGGAAGTCCTCCGCCTCGCGCTTTGTTCTCGCGAGTACTTCCTTGTCGAGCTCGGTCTGAATGACCATCTGCGCGTGGATATCGTCGGCGGCTTTCTTCGCTTCTCTCTCGATGCGAGCCTTCTCGTCGAGCGCATCCTTTATTATCTTCTCGCCCTCGGCTTTTCTTTCGGCAACATAGTCGTCCGCGGCCTGGCGCATCTCGGCAGCCTTGTCTTCGGCTTCCTGAACGATATTTGCAGCCTTCTCCTTTGAATCCGCGATTATAGCGTTACCGGTCTTCTGCGCGCCGAGCAGGGCATCCTTCAGAGCATCCTCGTCCTCGCGGTACTCCCTGATCTTGTCAGCGCATACCTGAAGCTTCTTCTCCAGGTCTTCGTTCTCCTTCTTGAGCTGCGAGAACTCGCGGGCGATATCCTGGAGATACTCGTCCACCTCGTCCTTGGCGTAATTTCCCATTTTCATGGTAAAAGTCTTGTTGATAATGCTGTTTGAATCCATTTTTTCCTCCGTTCCCGCACCGCGCGTCTTACATCCCGCCGGGCGGATTTCCTTCCTTTGTGTTATCTGTCACCGACCGCTTCCTGCACGGGCCGATGCCGCATCAGGCATACTTTTTCAGTGTCAGCCTGAGCCTTCCTTTTTTAGTGGTCACCACGTCCTCCGACACGATGAACTTCCCGTACCCGCGCAGGGTGAGCACATCACCCGCGGACACGTTCCTGCTGATATTGACGCATTCCGCGTAGTTGAGCATAAAACTGCCCGAGCGTATGTACGCGGCAGCCTTCTCTCTCGAAAGTCCCGTTATCCCCGCAACTATACAGTCTGCGCGCTCCGAGGCCGCATTGACCGTTATCTCCACGAATGAAACGGGGCGCACTGCGTTAGCGGCATCTCCGGACAGCCCGTCGGACACGCTGACACCGACCCTCCCGACGCGGACGATACCGTCAAGTATCACGTCGTGTGCGGTCTTTGTGCAGAACACTGCCGCTGCGCTCTCTCCGATGAAGATGTCGCCAACCGTATCCCGCTCTATGCCGAGCCCCATGAATGAGCCGAGCACGGCGCGGTGATCGGGTCTGTCTGCCTTACGGTATGCCACCGTCAGCGTGTATATCGGGAAATCCCCGTGCTCTGCCTCACCGTTCCCCTCCGGCGATACCGCGAGCATCCTGCGGGAACAGGCCTCGTCCCCGCCCCAGAATGTCACCGATACGCCGTGGAGTCCGCCGAGCAGTATCTGCGCATCATACTGCTCGCGGTCGTTGAGAAACGCCGAAAAAACGGTACTTCCCCGTTTTTCCGCAAGAGAACACATATCCCCGAGACGTGCCGCAAAGGCATCCCGCGAATAGTTATCCTTTATCACATGAAATCATTGCTGCTGCCGAGTTCCTCGATCATATCGCCGGAAATGTCAACATTCACAGGCACGATTATGTAGGTGGTATTGGCGATACGCTTGAGATCGCCGTCTGCGGCATACGCAACGCCTCCGAGGAAGTCTATGAGTCTGTTAGCAACTTCCTTATTGGTGTTGTCGAGGTTAAGCACGACCGTCTTCTTGTTCTTGAAGTGGTCGGCGATAGCGGCAGCGTCGGAATACTTCTCCGGCTTGACAACGATGACCTGCAGTCTTGTGGTCGCGGGTATGCTCATTATCTTGCTGCTCTTGATCGTGGGCTTTGCTTCATAGGAATCGAAGTCAACAGAGGACGGTACATCATCCACATAGTCGTTGCCGGAATCGTAATTATCGTCATCGGCTCCGATACCGGTCTTCCTGAGAAAATCCTTAAAACCCATTTGATTATCCTCCTTTCCCGCTCCCGGCGGGATTATTTCCTGATTTTATTTATATTGTCTGTATCCATAAAGCACGCTGCCTATCCTTACGATAGTCGAGCCGTGCATTATTGCCGAAACGTAGTCGCCTGACATACCCATTGAGAGAGTATCCACCTGTGAGCGTCCGTCGCCCGCCGTCTTGTCTTTCAGGTCGGAAAACAGCCGCTGCATCTGCGCGAAGTACCTGTCGGAGCTTCCGTCAACATCGACCGGCGGTATCGCCATAAGTCCGCGCAGACGAACGTTACCGAGCTCTCCGATGCTGTCTGCGAGTGCGGGCACATCGGCCGGCGGTATGCCGCTTTTGCTGTCCTCGTCACCGATATTCACCTCGATAAGGATGTCCATGGTAAGTCCCGCGGCGGCGGCGCGCTTGTTGATCTCCTCGATGAGATGCACGCTGTTCGCGGAATGTATCATACTCACCTTGTCGATGATGTATTTAACTTTGTTGGTCTGAAGGCTGCCGATGAAGTGTATCTCAGGGTCACCCTCGTAGGCATCCACTTTGCCGAGGAATTCCTGCACCCTGTTCTCGCCGAGCAGCGTAACTCCCTGCTCTATCGAAAAATTCACCACCTCGGGGTCAACGGTCTTGGTAACACCCATGAGCCGCACGGTATCGGTCCGCCCCGACTTTGCCAGAGCCTCAGCGATATTCTCGTTTATACGTTTCAAATTGTCCGAAACAGCGGAAAATCTGCTATCTGATGATCTTTCCCTCATGCAGATCCCTTCCTTCCACTATTATATTGTCATACAGCGCAAGAAACCCGTCCTGTCCGCTCGTATCGGCGACAAGGGTGTAATCCTCCTGCGACAGTATCTGTCTGACCTTTTTGAACCTTGCGATTATGCCGTCCTGCACATACACGCCGACCGAACCGTCCTCGTCGCTGACACGCAGCGCCCCGTTGGGTATCATGATGCCGTTGTAATCGTCCAGCAGCAGTCTGACCTGCTCCACACGGGAGGCTATATGCTCGTCGAGGAACATATCAAATCTGAACACAGCGAGGCTGCGGCCATCACCGAGCTTTTTGAGGCTTACAATATCGGCGCGCACCGGACGTCCCGAGGAGCCTACGCGCATAGATACCGACGCGCCCTCAAACACGGTGCCGAGCCTTACGGTATCGAGCACACCGACCATATACCATTTGTAGTCGCCGACCAGCTTGCCGATAACGCCCTTGCGTTCCGACTGCGTGATCTCGCTCGAGGTGATCTTATCTACTTCCTCCGCTGTGAGATCGAGCACGTTCGACGTATTTAGCTTGTCCTCGTAGCCGTCCACCGTGCTGACGAAATACCCCGTTTCGGTGATAAATATGTCATACGGAACGGACGTTACCTCGGCGCGCAGCGACGCTATCTCGCCGTCGATACGGGCTATCTTCTCCGCGTAGGAGGTCTCTGTGCCCTTGACGATCTCCCGCTTGCTCTGGAGGTTGAGGATATCGCTCTTCAGCGACGATGCCGACTCGTAATCCCCGTCGTAGATGTAACCGAGCAGCTTTGAGTGCTTCTCGGTTATCTGCGTAGAGAAAGAATCGAGCTGCGAGGTATCCGCGCCGACGAGCGACTGCACATCCGCGAGGACATCTCTCTGCGCGACCAGATCGTCGATCTGCTGCTGCAGGGCGATATCGTTCCTGCTCTTGTAGATCTGCGCTATGACGGCGCCCTTGCCGACCTTCGAACCATCCTTGTGGGTGTAGCGGATTATCCCGTTCACATCATAGGTAACGAGCTTCTCGTCGCGAACGAACACGCCCTTGAAGCCTATCGACTCGGTGGCCTGGTAAAGCGTCGCGACTTCTGTGCGAAAGCCTGTCCCGAAAATGATCATTATCTGGCTTACTACCATTATCAGAAAGAAAACACCGATAACTATCCAGATGATCCTTGTCGTTATGGCCCGCCTTTTATCGCCTTCCGCCATTTATGATCAGTCCTTGTTCTCCGCGTCTTCCTTTTCAAACGCGTCAAGCAGTGAAATGGGGCGAAGCGGCGTGATCGTGGAGATCGCGTGCTTGTAGATGAGGTTCTGCTTTCCGTCGGTATCGAGGATGACGGTGTAGTTGTCAAAGCCCTTCACGATGCCCTTGAACTGGAAACCGTTCGTGATATAGATCGTGACGGGAATCCTGTCTTTTCTGGATTGGTTGAGAAATACGTCCTGTAAGTTGAGTTCCTTTGCCATAGGTTTTTCCTTTCTGTTCTGCTGGGTGGCCTGAAACGGCATTGTGTGCGGCTTTAAGATGAATTTGCGCACTCTTTCACAATACCATACAGTCTATTATAACACATTTTTTCAAAAAAAGCTATATCTTTTTACTAAAATTTCAGCATTTTTTAAAATTTTTTCATATTCGGTATCTTTTCCCGCCTTTATGCGGTGTATGCGGGTGTCCTTGTTGAACCATGTGAGCTGGCGCTTGGCATATTTCCGGGTGGCCTGTTTCAGCCGTTCAACGCACTCGTCAAGCGGCTTTTCCCCGTCAAGAAAGGGTTTAAGCTCCTTATATCCGATAGCCTGCGCGGCAGTGGGATAATCCGTATGTGTGAAAAACTCCCGTGCTTCATCGAGCAGCCCCGCCTCCAGCATGATATCGACCCGCCTGTCGATGCGCTCATACAGCACCTCGCGGTCGTGATCTATCATCATCATGCACGGCTCATAGGGCGACGGGTGCAGACGGCTTTCGGCTTTCAGCTCGGTCATGGTCTTTCCGCTTAGCTTGTACACTTCAAGCGCCCGTATTATGCGCTTCCGGTTGTTTTCGTGAAGCTGCGCGGCGCTCTCCGGGTCGATCTTCGCAAGCATTTCCCGCAGGTACGCCGCACCCTTTTCCTCCGCAAGAGCCGTCAGCTCCGCACGGTAAGCGGGGTCGCTGCCCGTATCGTCAAATTCGATGTTATCCACAACTGTGTTGATATAAAGCCCAGTCCCGCCGCATATTACCGGCAGTTTCCCGCGTTCATGTATGTCCGCGATAGCTTTTCTCGCAAGCACGGCATAATCCGCGACCGAGAAAGCCTCCGTCGGCTCGAGAAAGTCCATAAGGTGGTGCGGGATGCCCGCTTTTTCGGCTTCGTCGGGCTTCGCGCTGGCAATATCCATACCCTTGTATATCTGCATCGAGTCGGCGCTTACCACCTCGCCGTCAAATTCCCGCGCGAGATCGACCGCAAGCTTTGTCTTGCCGGATGCTGTCGGCCCGCAGACCACCACTGTGAATATCTTGTCCGTAAAATCACCATCTTCTCACTGCGGCATTATCCGACACCGCGGTATAGCCTATACTATCCTGTAAACGCAGTCGCACCAGTATATCCGCACGACCGCGTAATCCCCGTAAATTCGCGGCTCGTCGAGCTGCCACCCGTCAAACACCGATGACGTGAGGCCGTTTTCATCCGTCACCGTAAGGCTTTTCCCCGCCGTTAGTATGATACCGCCGACCGTGCGGCTCCGCTCGGAAGGCTTTTCCGTCTGCACCGGGAGCTCCCCGTAAGGTGTCACGATAACGCCGTCGGTACCGACCGCGCCGTATTTCCCTTTATACCGGTAAGTCACCGTATCTCCGTCTATCCCGCAGACCCGGTAGTCCTCGCGGAACGCAAGCACGCGCTCCAGCCGGATGCCCCCGCCGAGCTCTATCACCCCGGGAGTGCCGCTCCCGGCAAAGAGCCACCCTCTGCTGTCAAGGTAGGAAGCCGCATTCACCCATATCAGCGCGGCTATGCACGCAAAGCCCGCTGTGACCGCAGCCACAACGGCAATGAATATCCTTTTTCTGCGCATATCCGTATGCACCTTCCCGCCTCCGCGGGGAGGCACAGAGATCATTGTATCCTGCTGAAATACTTCTCTATCTCATATTCCGACAGCTTCACCATTATCGGCCTGCCGTGCGGACAGAACCGTATGCGCTCGTCATTCCAGACCGTTTCCGCAAGCGCTTTCAGCTCCGCAAGCGTGTTGTTGTCATGCGCTTTTATCGCCGCCTTGCATGCTCTCGTGTGCTGAAAATCCCCGTAGATCTCGGCGGTTATGTCGGCATTGCCGCCGCCCGCTGCAAGCGCGTCAGCCGCCCGAAGCAGCATCAGCGTGGGGTCAACGGTACGCTCGCCGTCTATAAATGTCGAAGGTGCCGCCGTTATCTCGCACTTGCCGTCGTCGGTGAGCACAACGTCTATGCCGATATCGGCAAGGCGGTCGGTATTCTCGGCGACCGCGGCGAACTGTTCCGAGTCAAGCTCTACAACGATGCTCTCCGCGAGCAGCTGTGATGTCGTTATGAGCTGCTTTCTCCTGTTCTCGAAGTTGATACGCTCGTGCGCGGCGTGCTTGTCCATCAGAATGAACTGCTCCCCGCAGGTGCATACTATGTATGTTTCAAATATCTCGCCTATGACTTTGAGCGGCGGCTTTTCCTCTTCCGCAGTCACATCGGGCGGAGCTGCGGGTGCCGCCGCGGGCTTCCCTGCAAGCGCGGATTCTCCGATAAAGCGGAAGCCCTCATCCGGTGCGGCTTCGGGTGCGCTGACGGTATCAGCCTTGCTGTCGGCCATGTCTTCCTCATTGTCCTCGTCATATTCGATCACAACGCGATGTGACACGAACCGCTGCTGCACGAACGGCGGATCTTCCCTCACCGGTCGGAACGGCGCGGTCTCTGCGTGCGTCAGCACCGGCTTTTCCTCGGGAACAAACGTGCGTTCCGGCAAAACCTGCTCCTTCGGCTCGTCGGGATTACCGCGGAACGGCACGCTCGCGACAGCTGCGGTTACCTTCTCGGCAAGCACACGCTCGTTTGAGCGCATATCGGCCTCCTCGCGCGGCGCATCCTTCTTCTGAAGGACGATATCGCGGCGGTTGTCGGAATTGAGTATGGCATTGCGGACGCCGAAATTTATCGCGTCGAACACGTTTTTGTCGAATGCGAACCGCACCTCTGTCTTGGACGGGCTGACATTCACGTCGCAAAGCTCAGGCGGCATAGTGAGATCAAGCACACAAGCGGGAAACTTCCCCACCATTATACTGTTGCGAAAGCCCTCTTCAAGCGCGGTCATACACACGAGCGACTTCACGCTGCGGCCGTTGACGTAGAAATACTGGAGCGAGCGGTTCCCGCGCGTGAACAGCGGCGAGGACACATAACCCGTGACCGTAACGCCGTTGAGCGAGAAATCGACCGGTATCAGGCTGGCGGCGAACTGCCTGCCGAACACCGAGTATATCGCGGAATAATAATCCCCACCCCCACTCGTGTCGCGGATGTTCTTGTTGTCGCGTATGAAGCGGAAAGCTATCTCCGGGTGGGCAAGCGCAAGCCTGTCAACGAGCGACTGTATCTGGTTGCCCTCTGTGACGTCTTTCCGCAGGAATTTCTGCCGTGCGGGGACGTTATAGAACAGGTCGCGTATGACAACGGTGGTGCCGTCGGGACAGCCCGTGCGCTCGTGCTCGGATATTTCGCTTCCGGCTATTTTCAGGCTGCCGCCCATTTTTGCGTCGGGTTCTTTCGAGAGCACCTCCACCTTTGCTACCGCTGCCACGGAAGCGAGAGCTTCCCCGCGGAAGCCCAGCGTGAAGATGCGGTCGAGGTCTTTTGCCGAGCGCACCTTGCTTGTGGCATGACGAAGAAAGGCGGTCGGCATATCGTCAAAGGCGATGCCGCAGCCGTCGTCGGTTATACGCATGAACGACGAGCCGCCGTTCTTTATTTCCACGGTAATATGCTTCGCGCCCGCGTCTATCGAATTTTCAACAAGCTCCTTCACAACGGAAGCGGGGCGCTCTATCACCTCGCCCGCCGCGATAAGCTCAAACACGCTCTTATCGAGCAGATTTATCTTTGCCAACAGCAACTTGTCCTTTCCGGAGGAAATATTTTCGTTCTCGGCCCGCAGGAAGCGGGGAGAGAACGAATTTCACTATTTCAGCATATCCTTGAACTCCGCCAGCCGCGCATACGCGTCGCGCGGGGACATATCATCGAGGTCAAGGTTCTTTATCGCCTGTATCACGTTATTCTTGTTTATGG
>JAEEGL015064582.1_pt1 | contig 17197 bp, 9 predicted proteins | sample 9134231 | NCBI WGS metagenome assembly JAEEGL01 (sample SAMN16246548, study PRJNA631951) | gut metagenome | biome: gut microbiome; feature: rumen; material: fiber-attached | host: Bos | place: Iran: Karaj | collected 2018-10
ACCTACACTGGAAGATCTTTCAACAAATTATTGGGAGCAATTGTTAATTTTTCAATTTTCTAGAGAATTGGTCAGTTACTCATTGAGTAATTTTCATTAGTAGGCCACTGAGCAAATTTACTCAATGAGTAATTTTCGTTAGTAGGCCACTGACGGAATTTACTCAATGAGTAATTATCGTCACGTATGTTATGATGTTGAGTGTAGGTGTCAGTGTAGTCTCCAGTGTAGGCAAGTAGCATTGTAACCCATTGAGACTCAGGGTCAGTGTAGGCAGTGTAGGTATGAACTCACAACGAGATAATTACAAAGCCCTGTGATGTACCAAAAAATGCGAATAAGTGTAAATAATTCCCCCTTAGAATTGATTTAAATCAAGAATAGAGCGTATTTTTACACTAAAAACATGAAAAGTTTTGTTTGAATGAAAAAATCGTCGTATCTTTGCATCGTCAAACAAAAAGACATGCTAAAGACTAAGCGAAGTCAGAAGCATTTCGGTTATAGATTGTTTTAGGTTAGTAGTAATATTTATAGTTTTAGGTTTTTAGTTATTGGTAATTAAGAAAGTTTTAAATGTGTTTTGGATAACAGTGATCGCCGTGAGGCGCTCATAACTTTCTTTTTAAATTGAAAAGGTTAGTATGTATAATATATGCTGTCGAAAGACAGATTCCTCCTCCGCCGAAAGGCGAGGATTTTTGTAAGACAAGGATTTTTAGTTAAACATAGGCTTTTGAGCGTTGCCGCCCGTTGATGGGTAGCAACGCTTTTTTCTTGGATCACTTAATCACGACCTTCTTTCCGCCACGGATATAGATGCCGCGCTTCGGATTGTTGACGCGACGACCGTCCAGCGTGTAGATGGCTGACGAAGCGCTCTCTGTAGCAAAGACGGGACGGATGGCGGTATATTGGCTGCTGACATCGTTGACCAGATATTTACTACCATCCTTTTGGGTGGAAATCTCAAAGAACTTGTCGGTAGAGATGTTGTTGATGTCAACGGTCTGCGGACTGCCGCTGCCCGTGCTGAACACGAAGTTCACGAAGTCGTCGTTGCCGTTGATGGTATATTGCTTGCTGTACCAGTTCTTACCGCCGATGCTGGTAGTTGTCGTCACCTTGTCGCCCGGCCAGCTGCTGTTGGCAGGAGCATGGCTGTCGTCGCCACCCCATGTCCAGAAGTTGACGGCCGACCATCCCACGTTGTCGGTATTGACATAGATGTTGATGATACGCTTGTCGGCAGCAGAGGCTTTCGTATAAGTACGGGTCACGATGCCGCTGACCGTTGAGCCGATGAGCAGTCCTACCTTCAGCGTCATGTCGCCGTCAATGGTTATCTTAGTGCCGCTCGTAACCTTCTTGCTGGTAGCCGTCGGTTGGCTGCCGTCGGTGGTATAGACGAGCTGGGCATCGCCATTAGCGCTGACGGCGGTCAGCAGAGCCTGCTGGGCGTCTTCGTATTCGCCAGAGGGCAGATCGACCCATGCCGTATTCATCGACTTGCTCATATAATATACATAGCGGTAGCCGGAAAGAACTTTCACGAACTTGGCATTGGGCGTATAGCTGTCAGCTTTAGAGCCTACTACTGCCAGCAGTTCACCGTTAGTGCCCGTGGTAGCAACAGCATAATAGGTCGTCTGGGAATCATACTGCTGATACGTACTCTCGTTGTGGATGCCTACGGCATTGCGCACGTCAATCATTGCCTTGATGTCGCGCTTGCAGTCTATCCAGTGGCGCATGAACACACACGGCGTGCCAGGCATGGCCAGCAGGAAGGCATTGGCAGCCAGCGTGTCCTTCCTGATGGGATCCTGATCGGCATTGGAGCGTTTCTCGGTGTCGTGGTTCTCGACAAACGTCACCGAATAGCGTTTGAAGTTAGCATCGCTGATCAGACTGGCATTTGCGAGCTTTTGCCAGTTATTGTTGTTGATGGCATCACGCACGGTATAGCGGAAGGGGAAGTCGAAGGCGGCACTGGTCTTGCCGGTGCCATTAATCCAGTTCTTAACGGAAGCGGGATTGCCGTCCCAATATTCACCGACAGAGAACGTTGGATTACTGTCCTGGTTGTACAGTTTGGTGTATGAGCCGGCGTAGCCCTTCACCATGTCGTAGCGGAAACCAGCATAGCCCAAGTCTTCGAGCAGCATCTTCAAGTAGGCCTTGACATTGGTCTGCACGTTCTCGCTCCTGTGGTCCAGGTCGCGCATGCCGTCCCAGCCCTCGCCGGTATCGTTGTACGTACTGAGCGAATAGCCGTTCTGCGTGGCCCAAGTCTTGGTGGCACCTTTGTCGTCGTTGGCACAGATGTCTGTCGATTTCAGCTCGTAGGTGACACCTTTATAGGTTTCTTTGGGGAAATCTACCCAGTTCGACACGTTCTTGCGGTGGTTGATGACCACGTCGGCAATCGTGCCGACCCCCTTCTGCTTGAAGGTATTGATGAGCGAGCGCAGCTCAGCCTCCGAACCGAAAGAACTATTGTAATGGCCGGGGAACCAGTAAAGGTCGTCGTAGCCCATCGACGTACCGCCACAGTTGGCACTCTGCGGGAGCCACACCAGCGTGAAATACTGAGACAGTTCGTCAGCCTGTCGCTCCAACTTTACCCATTGTGACTGGGAGAAAGAGTCCCAGTAGAATCCCTGCAACATCACACCCTGATAATGAGTTGGCCATCCCTGTGCCAGCAGCGGCATGGCGGCCAAAAGGGTTGTCAGTGAAAGTAAAAGTCTTTTCATACCATTCGTTTTTAGGTTGTCGCTGCAAATATACGAATTATTCTGATATGCCGGTTGTTACAATCGCAGAATAAAACCAATAATCAGTGCAATCGGTTGCACGTTACTTTTCAAAAGCGGGCGAACACTCGAAATGAATGTCCGCCCGCAATATATATTATAAGGTTAACTTTTTGTAATTCTATATTTTGCTAAGCATTACTTAACGACAACTTTACGACCATTCATGATGGCGATGCCACGGAAGTTGTTCGTCACGCGCTGTCCCTGGAGGTTGAACATAGCAGCATTCGTAGAAACATTGCTCTTCACGCTGCTGATGCCAGTGGAAATCGTAGCACTTACACTGACTTCTTGAGTTTCAGGATTGAAAGTAATGATAACGTCGTAGGTGCCTGCAGTCTCGATGGTCAGAACCTTGTTGTCGTTTCCTTCGCCGTAAGATTCATTCCAACCGTAGTCAGCGCAAACCTTGAACTTATAGTCGCCAGCCTCCAAAGCTAATCCGGTAAGAGTCAGTTTGTAGGTGCCGTCACTCTGCTTGGTCATGTCGTTAGCCTTATTAGACGGATCCCAAGTTGTACCGCAAAGAGGTTCTTCACCAGCCACGGTCCATGTCTTTTCGACGATTCCCGGATCGAGCGTCTGCAGATTTGTAGCCTCAGCAGTCAGGGTCCAGTTTGCGGAAGCACTCTTGCCGCCACCCCATGTCATGGTGAAGGTAAAGGCATCTGCGGTATATTTGTTGAAGTCAATCTTGAAATTGCCGTCGTTTGTGCTCTCCAGCCATGCAGGAGCTTCACCACCAGCAAAGCTTACATCTGAGTAACCTGTCCAAGAGGATCCATTGGGACGGAACTTGAATGTAACCGTCTTGCTGGTTATGGTTGAGGGGTCAATAGTAAACTTAAAGGTCTTACCAGCTTCTACAGCTTCTGCGAAAACGGTCGGGTCGCCCCAGCCCCAAGCGTCAATGCTGCCGGAAACACCTAAGGTGCTGACAGTTGCATCGGGAATTTCTGTGTAGTCCTCGGTGACGTCTTCAACAGTAGTCTTGCCCTCCTCGCTCCATGCACCAAGTACGAAGTAGCGGTCAGAGGTAACATCGGCGATATCCGTTGTCTGACGGGTATTGTCAGCATCACCATTGTTGAACAGGAAACTGATCTGCGTAATCTCCTCGGGGAATGAATACATCCAGAAAGATTCACCAGTGTCAGGATGAGTAAACTTCTCTGTCATCTGGAGTGTGCCAGGCCAGTCGCCGACATTATCGAACGTTCCGCCTACTGCGCCCCATGTCCACAGGAACGGAGCGGTCTCACTCTGCACGTAGATGGTAATCTTTGCCTGGGCTGCGATGGCCAGCACGCACATAATCATTAAAGTAAAGAATTTCTTCATAATTGTAATTGTTTAAAGGGTTAAAAATAATGTTATTTTAAAAAGTCTTTCTTTTATTGTAGAATAGAAGCGTTGTTGGCAGGGGGTGACAAAGCGTCTGGCTGGCTATGCCACCCCCTGACGATTTAGTGCTTCAGGATTGTCCAGTCACCAGTGATATCGTTCAGATAGAAGTCGTAGGTTCCGGCTGGAACAGCAATGTCGCTACTGCCTGCTGGCAAGGTATAGACGGTGGGGTTGAGAGGCTGTGAGTTGTCGCCGCCCCAGTCCTTGGTTTCCCAATTGTGGTTAGCACGGAACTTCAGCTTAGCATCGGCACTGAGTTCGAAGTCCAGCAGACACCAGTTGTGCGGAGCCTTGGCGCACTGCGTTAAGTCGAAGTCGGTGTCCCAGTTGGTGCCGTTGATGGTACCGATGATGCTTATCTGGGAGTATTCAACCGTAGGAGCCTCGACAGCTGTCCACTGATAATTGCGAACATCAGTCTCTTCGTCCATGTTGATGGTCAGCGTGAACCAGCCTTCTTCGAGCGGACCCATCCACTGGCCCGGCTGTGCAAAGTCGCCGCTTTCTGTACGGGCAGCGGTGGCACGACCATTGAAGCCCCATGTCTTGGTAGTATTACCTGCCAACATGGCTTCGCGCTCCCAGACCTTAGCATTATAGACGGACTTGCCGTTGGCATTGTTGGGCCAGAAGGTGGTGTAGCGGAAGGTGTTGTTGCCAGTCTTGTAGAACATGTAATTGCGGCTTGTCTCGGGAGCCTCTACTTTCATGTTGTTGCCGGTGTTGGCATAGAGATAGTAGCAGTAGAACTGGATGATAGGCTCGCAGACCAGCGTCTGCTTCTCCATATTGATGAAAAGGTCATACTTGGAGGCACCATCGTCAGCAGGTCCTGCGAAGGGCTCTCCACCCTTGACCATTCCCTCGCCTTCACCTTGACCGAATGCCACCTTCGTGTCTCCTGCCTTGAAGGCTGCCAGGTCTTCAGCGGCCACGATGTAATACTCTGTAGCCACTCTGACATTGGCATCGGTCTTCGTAGCGTCGATGGTTCCAGTGAACAGCGGGTCATCATAGACATCTACCGTACTGTGCGAGAGTTCGGTTTCTACCCATTTCCCCTCAGCATCCTTCACCACGACATAATATCCCGTTGAGATATAGATGCCTTTCTCATCGGCAGGCGTAAACGGAACAACGTAGTTGCCAAAGAAGTTGCTGCCAGGAGTTCCGACAATAGCCTCGCTCGTGCCATTCGTCACCGTAAAGAGGTTGATACGCATGTAGAGCGTTGACTGGTTCGGATTGTGTGTGAAGTTATTATAGTAAGCAGCCTGCAAACTGCTGGGGAGCACGCTGACAGTATTGGAGTTAGCCATGCTCTGAGCTTCAATGGTATAGGCATCGCTAAAGTCTGCAGCCTTGGCAATATCTACTCTTGCCTTCAGGACAGTCATGGCAGGCATAGCGCCTTCAGCAACTGTTACAGTACCCAGAGAAATGGGGGTATCGTTTTCTATCAGCGACCTCAGGTTGATGCTACCAACATCAATGCTGTTGAAGGTGATGGCACTCGACGAGAGTGCACTCTCCTGAGGATTCGTCTGTGGAGGAGTCGAAACCGAGTAATCATCACCGCAAGCGGCAAGGATAGTCGTCAGGAGAGCCATCATATAGAAACTGATCTTTTTCATGTCTTCTTCTTTTTTTAGTTATTAAACATTGCATTTAGAAGGTTGTATATGCAAACTTGACCTTATTCGTGTTCATGTCAACCGTGAATGTGACAGAACCGCCAACGAAGCCACTGAACTTCCACGTTCCCTTACCAGGCTGGAGCAGGTCGTCAGTATAGGAGTTGTTTTCATCCCATTCGCAGCCATCAATAGGCGCATCCTTCTGCTGAGGACCAATAGAACCCAATGGGTCATCGTCGCTACCCCAGTCATTCAGATAGGTGTAGAAGCGGAACTGGAGGTCACCGGCAGGAACGTCGAATGTTGCCTCGAATACCTTGCTGCCAATCTCAGTCTCCATGAGTTTCCATTCCTCAAGGGCTTCAGCATTACCTGGAGAAGGAGTGATCCATCCATTAGGACTACCAATGAGATAGATATAGGCAGGAGCCTTGATGGCTTCATAGGCTGCCATATGCTCGAAGAATACGGTGTTGGAGATGATTTCAGATCCAGGAACCAGATCTGTCAAAGCCTCAAACAACGCTGCTCTGACACGGAAGGCAATCTTACGGAAGCCTTTATCGACATAGTCCTCAGGCTTGGTGATTCCTTCAGCCTGGTTGATACCCTGTGCAATCTCCTCGCCACTGATATCAGTGCTACAGGTATAGTAATTGGTACTTAGATAGTCATCCTCCTGACCAATCACGTTGCCTTCTGCATCCTTAATGTCTTTCTTGCACCACTTGATGCTGCCGTCATCCCCTACGACACCCACCTGAATACTATAGGTGGCATAGGCATTATAACCATAGTCAGGCTGTGACCACGTAAGATGGACGGTATTGGTGGCAGACAGCTGAATATACTGTTCCGTCATGGCAGGAGTGTTGAGCGTGAAGACTGTCGGCGTCTTAAACGTCGGATTGGCATCACGATCATCCTTGCAAGATGTGAATATGCTGGCTACGCACAAAAGCAAAGCGCCAAGCAATAATTTGTTCTTCATATTGCGTATCTTGTTTGTTTCTGATTATAAATCTCTTTATTCAATCTCAGAGTAGCCGTCAATCTGCGTAAGATTGCTGTTTGCCATAATCTCCGAAGAAGGCAGCGGGAATAAATTGCAAGTCTTGTCGAATTTGATCTTGCTGGTACCATCAGCTATTCCGTTCTTATAGGACCAGTTGTAGGAATCCTGACCTCCATACAAGTTGTAGCGGATGAGGTCAACACGGCGATAGCCCTCGAAATAGAACTCACGGGCACGCTCAGCCAGCACGTCTTTCAGTGAGTAGGTGCTCTTAAGCGTAGCGTGGGCACGACTACGGATAGCGTCTATATAATTCTTAGCTTTCGCGGAGGTTGCACCATTGAGGTGAAGCTCTGCCTCGGCAGCATTCAGATAAGCCTCTGCTGTACGGAAAAGGAAGAAGTCGATATCCACATCGGTAGGATCGTGAGGAGTGGCACCAGTGGAATAGTTGTTGTTCCATTTGGGAGTGACGATACCCTCTACGAACTCAGTGTTATTACCCAAGTCCAGCGTCCTGTCTTTACTCTCCGTTCCCTTGCCCCAGAAGATAGCGCGGTCGTCGCTGCTGGCAGCGCGAATCTCTGAAGCAGTCTTGCCGACATACGTTGAAGGAGAAGCGGTAAATACCTCCAGGAATTCAGGACGGCAGCGCATGCCGCTCCAGGCTCCATCTGAAGTTCCGCTGCTCTTGTCAGCGACATTCTTCATGGAGCTGTCCCACATAGCAGCAATGAAGAAACGGGAACCGCCCCAGCCACGTGTTGTGGCACCATCTTGCTTCAGGGGAAGAATGGCTTCGCAACTTGCACCATTAGAGCCGTTGTCACCCATGAACAGCAGGTCGTAGGGCTTGTAGCCTATAGCTGTGGCTTCAGCAGAGATCTTGGAGTCATCGAACAGCGAATAACCAGAATTGATGACCTTCTCGGCATATTCAAGAGCCTTGTCCCAATAGGGATTGTTCTGTCCGTCGTTATTCAGATAGACACCAGCGTTCAGATACAGGCGGCTCAGCAACAGCCATGCGGCAGCTTTGTCTAAGCGTCCGTAGTCAGCGTCACTATCATTCTTTGGCTTTGCTTCCATCAGGTTAGGCTCAGCAGCCAAAATCTCATCCTTTACCCAGTTGAACATGTATTCACGTCCCATGGCGAGCAGCTCGGCACGCGTATAGGTCTTCCCTGCTTCATAGCGAGTGTTATAGGCGTGGGCCTGCTTGGGAGGGTCAGAGGAAATAGCCGTGGTAAATGACGGGTCGCCGAAGAAATCGAGCATCAGATAATTATTGTATGCGCGAAGAAGACGAACTTCTGCCTGCATCGTAGCATCTGCACCGGCACCTCCTGCTATTTCCAGGAAATGATTACAGAAACCGATGTTTGACACCAGACGATAGTAGAGGAACTTCAATGTCGGCGTACTTGGCACACACTTGTTATAGCAGATATCCACAATACCACCGTCACTCCACCAGCAGATAGCCTCATCGGTTGACAATACATTAAAATTGAATATGTTACGCAACAGCGTTGAGCGTCCTGCATCCTGGATGGTGAAGTCTGCTGAACCGTCGTTGCCCTCCATAATCAAGCCTGCATAGCACTTGGAATAGAGTGCATTGATATCCACTTCTGCAGTAACATTCGGATCAAGGTTTCCATCGTCAAGATCCTTCATGCAAGAAGTGACACTGGCAGCGAGCAGCACTACTGCTGCCGGAATCATTGCTTTGATTTTATTGAGTTTCATAACGTGTACTTTGTTTGGTTATTGATTAGAAATTCAGGTTAACACCAAGCAGGAAGGTACGGCAGCGCGGATATACGCTACTCTCTTTACCTGAAGTCTGTTCGGGGTCAAGTCCTTTGTACTTTGTAACAGTGAATACGTTGGTGCAAGATGCATAGAGGCGTCCTGAAATACCATGATAGTTACCAGTCTTGAAAAGATTCTCAAAATTATAACCCAACGTGATGTTGTCACACTTCAAGAAAGAAGCGTTCTGTACAAAATAGTCAGACAGTGGATAGTTGTAGGAACTCCAGTTCAAAGCGGTAATGCTGGGAGTGCTATTGTTGTAATAGCCAGTAGTGTTGGCAAGGACTGAAGAGTTCATCTTTCCCTGTACGATGTCATTATATACATAGTTGCCTATGCTGAAACGGAAGTTGGTACCCAAATCCCACTGCTTGTAAGCTACCTTGAAGTAGAAGCCACCCGTCCAAGGAGCAGTGATGCTCTTATAGAAGTAACGGTCGTTCTCGTCGATGACACCATCGGCATTGCGATCGACATAGACACCTTGTATGGGGCGTCCAGTGGCATCATATACTTGCTGGTAAACCCAGAAAGAGTTGGCAGGCTGTCCAACCTTGTGATAGGTGACGGTCTGGTCTGTTCCTGCACTCATGCCCGCCTCAATCATATCACGGCCACCATAGAGCTCAGAAATCTTGTTTTCGTTATAGGCAACGTTGGCACCAATCTCCAAGAACACGTCCTTGGTTTGAATGAGTTTGCCCGAGACAGCCAGCTCGACACCAGTATTCTTCAAAGAACCGGCATTCAGCATCATGGCATTGTCAAAGTTCATACCACCAGGGATGGTTGGCGTACAGAGCAAATCGACGGTCTTGCGCTGATAAGCATCAAATGCCAGGGTCAAACGCTGGTCAAACATGCCAAAGTCAATACCAAAGTTCCATGTGGTAGTGGTCTCCCAGGTCAGGTCGTTGTTGTAAACCAACGGCTGGTAGAGTACACCACTGGGGTTGGTTGCCATCGGATAGAGGTAATGGCTGTTGGCAACGTCTCGTGTTACTCTATAAATAGGAGTATAATATTCCTTTCCAGTATCTTGCTGGCCAGTCTTACCCCAACCCAAGCGTATCTTTGCCTCGCTGACGACATCAACATCTTTCAGGAACTTCTCATCCTTCACGCGCCATGCAAAGGCTGCAGAGGGGAAGAAACCCCAGCGGTGGCCGTCGGCAAAACGGCTGGAGCCATCGTAACGGGCCGTAAAGGTGAAGAGATAGCGATCTAATAATGTATAGTTGGCACGCCCATACCAGCTGACGAGTACGGTCTGGCCTTTCCATCTGTCTTCGCTCTTCTCATATACGGTATTGGCTTTAGGAGTTCCGTCAGATTCAAGTCCTTCATAAGTGCTAGGATAGTATGACTTATACTTGTTGTCTCCCCAGTAGCGCATACGGCTATATTCATAACCTGCCATGAGGTCGAAGTGATTGTTCTTATTGAAATCCTTGTAGTACTGGGCATAGGCAGTATAAATCAGATTGTATTTCTTTTCCGTGTTTTCACCCGTACCACCATAATAGAAGCCATAAGTACTGAATCGGTTGTTATCTGTATATTCACCACCATCGGCATACTCGCCGGCAAAGTTCATGTGGAGGCGAATGTCTTCAAGACCATGAATCTTATAGTCAATCTCGAAGTTTCCTAACAAGACATTGGCTTTCTTATACCAAGTGTGGTGGTCAATCTTCTCCATGGGGTTGGCAGGAGAATTGTCCAGAAGGGCATAGGGGAACGTCGGGTCATAAACGTCCGTTTCCTTTACCCACTGCCAGTAGCCGCCCCAGTTCTGGAACTTGGGATCAGTACTGGTAACAGGACGGGTAGGATCCATACTGGTAGCGAGACCAATAGCACTTGTGCCACCAGGGCGGTTCTTAGAATAGGCGTATTTACCATTGATGTTTAAGTTCAGGTGGTCATCCATCAAAGAGGGATTCAGTGTAAAGCCGGCTGTGAAACGGCTGTAGTCAGAACCCCTCAAGATACCCTGCTGATTGGTGTAGCCGGCACTGATGCGATAGGGCATAGCCCACTTGGTGTTGCCGACACCGCCAGTGATGGTGACGTTCTGGTCATGGCTGAACGAATTGCGATAAATCTCATCCTGCCAATCCGTGTCATAGGTACCTGCGGCATAGTTGGGAGTGCCATCAGCATTGAACTCTTTCCAGCCAAGTCCATTATACTGGTCAGAACCCTCACCGTATTTCTGCTTCATGAAGGCCACATATTCACTGGCGTTCATGACGTCCAGCTTCTTTGCAATGCTGCTGATGGAGAATGTTCCGTTGTAGGACACCTTGGGAGCCTGATTGCGACGTCCCTTCTTGGTGGTGATGATGATAACACCGTTTGAACCGCGGCTACCATAAATAGCGGTAGCTGAGGCATCCTTCAGGACGGTAAACGACTCAATGTCATTAGGATTAACCAAAGACAGTGGGTTACTCATACCCTTGGTGGCATTGTTGTCCATAGGCATGCCGTCAATCACAATCAATGGGTCGTTGCTCGCATTCAGTGAGGCACCGCCACGGATTCGAATCTGGGCACCTTCACCAGGAGCACCAGAGGCGGAGTTGACGTTAACACCAGCGATCTTACCTTGAATCATGTCCTGTGCACTGACTTGCAGACCATGGTTTTTCTCATCTGGCTTAATAGCTGTAACCGAACCTGTCAGGTCCGTCTTCCTGGCACGACCATAGCCGATGACGACGACATTCTCCAGAACGGTCTGGTCATCCTGCAGCACGACCTCCACTGTGGGAGCCGCCTTGACAGTGGCAGTCTGATAGCCTACGTAGCTGATGGTGATGTTAGCGCCTTGATTAGCTTTCAGCGTAAAGTTACCATCGAAGTCGGTGACGGTAGCAACCTCCGTGCCTGCTACGCGTACTGTGGCGCCGATGATGTCTTCACCCTGAGCATCCTTAACATGGCCTTTCACGTTGATTTGCGCAAAGGCTCCTACCGATAGGAAAAGTCCAAACACGAGGACAAGCATCCTAATAGGCATTTTAATGTTTACCTGCTTCATCATTCGTTTTTTATGAGTTAGTATTAATAGATGTATTCTCGGTAAAATTTACAAAATCCGGTGCAAATGTAAGGAAAGTTTCGTTTCGTTATACTTTTTTTTGAGTTAAATCCGTTATTATGTATATGCAAACGTTTGCACGGCGGTTTTACAATAAATGGCCGTGACAGGAAAACACCCTAACGAACTTTTGCCTATCTTTGCACAACCGTATCAGAATTCGGTAAAACGTAAAAAAAACTTGACCTGATGAAAGACAATGCTCCACTGACAATGAAGGATATTGCACGCGAGTTCGGCATCTCGGTGGCTACCGTATCGAGGGCCCTCAAGGATTCGCCGCGCATTTCGGCAGAACGCAGGGCGGCCATACAGCAGTATGCCCGCGAGCATAACTTCACGCCGAACGCCATTGCCGAGTCGCTGCGTCTGTCAAGAGTACAGCCCATCAAGGTGATCGGTGTCATCATACCGGAGTTTACGCACTTCTACTTCTCGTCGGTACTCTCGGGTATCGAGGAGGAGGCTTTCGCCCACGGCTACCGCATCATGTTGGCACAGAGCAATGAGCAGTATGAGCGCGAAGTACGCATCTGCCAGTCGTTCTTAGAGAACAAGGTGTGTGGCGTCATTGTCTCGCAGGCCAAGGACACGCGCCAGTACCGCCACTTCCAGGAACTGCTGGATGCCGGTCTGCCGCTGGTCTTCTATGATAGAATATGTACGGGCGTGAACGCGAGCCGTGTGGTGGTTGACGACTATATGGGAGCCTACAATGCCGTTTCGTATCTCATTGAGACGGGTTGTCAGCGGATAGCCTTCTACGGGTCTTCCCCAACCCTTGAGATTTCCAAGAACCGCTTTAATGGCTACAAGGACGCCCTGCTGAAGCATGGCCTGGCGTACGACGAGACGCTGACACGCATCTGTGACAACCGCGCTGACGCTGAGGCCATCACACCAGAAATCCTGCAGATGGAAAACCGTCCCGACGCTTTCTTTGCTGTCAACGACGACACGGCCATCGGCATTCTCTACACAGCCAAGCACATGGGATTCCGCATTCCTGACGATATCAGCGTCTGCGGCTTTACCAACGGACAGCGGGCCGTGGCTTGCGACCCTATGCTGACCACCGTTGAACAGCGTGGCAAGCGCGTTGGTGAAGAGGCCGCCAACATCCTCATCGGAAAGGTGGAGGGCAGCATCCCTGCCGACAAGATCGAGCGCCGGATTGTGCGGACGAGACTCATCATCCGCGGAACAACACGGTAGTGTCCATTAACGACAATTGTATTTTTCTTACGACAAATTGTATTTTTCTTACGACAACTTGAACAACTATGACAACTTAAGATAATGATTAACATATCAGAATATAAACAACATATATACGATGTAATAGGAGCCATTCATGAGGTTCACAAAGAATTAGGACCAGGGCTGAATGAGAGTTGCTACCAGGAAGGGTTTCAGATGCAATTGGAGGAACAGGGTATATCTTTCAAGCGCGAGTTGACGTTTCACCCAAACTATCATGGCAAAATGATGGAGACCACCTATCGCATTGACTTCCTGTGCAAAGATAACATCATTGTTGAATGCAAGGCTGTCGCTGAACTTATCAGTACTCATCGAGCCCAATTGTTCAACTACATGCGCCTACTCAGATTTCCTTGTGGTGTCTTAGTCAATTTTATGCCCAAGTTTGCTACTATTGAACGTTATTTCCTAAACCTCAACACCATGGAGATTGTAGGTACCGATGGGAAAGTCAAACAGTTTTTATAAAAAGTTGTCTGAGTTGTCTAAGTTGTCGTTAAAAAACATATCGTTGTCGTAAACATAAAAAACATAATGTAGAATGAAAACAAAACCGAATTTACCCTTTTGGAGCCTGTGGAATCTGAGTTTCGGATTCTTCGGCGTACAGATTGCCTATTCGCTGCAGAGTGCAAATATCTCGCGAATCTTTGCTACATTGGGCGCTGACCCTCACTCGTTGAGTTTCTTCTGGATACTGCCTCCGCTGATGGGCATGCTCGTCCAGCCTGTCGTGGGTACGCTCAGTGACAAAACGTGGACGCGGTTCGGCCGTCGCATACCTTATTTATTTGTTGGTGCCGCCGTTGCCGTGCTGGTGATGTTGCTCTTGCCCAACGCCGGTTCCTTTGGCTTTACGGTGGGTGCCGCCCTTTGGTTCGGAGCCTGTGCACTGATGCTGCTCGATACCTCCATCAACATGGCCATGCAGCCTTTCAAGATGTTGGTAGGTGACATGGTGAACGAGGAGCAGAAGACCAAGGCGTACTCTCTGCAGTCGTTCCTGTGCAATGCCGGCGGTTTGATAGGCTTTGCCTTCCCCTTCATCTTTACTGCGATAGGTATTGCCAATACGGCACCGTCTGGTGTTGTTCCCGACTCCGTTATCTATTCGTTCTATATCGGTGCCCTCATTCTGATCCTGTGTGTCATCTATACCACGCTCAAGGTGAAGGAGTGGAATCCGCAGGAGTATGCCGAGTATAACGGAAACCTCGCTGAAAGCTCATCTTCTGAAGAAAAGAAAAGTTCTGGAAACTGGATCACGCTGCTGAAGAATGCCCCTGCCGCATTCTGGCAGGTCGGTTTAGTGCAGTTCTTCTGCTGGGCAGCATTCCTGTATATGTGGAATTATACGACGGGAACTATTTCCGATACGGTATGGGGAACGACAGACGTGGCATCGGCAGGCTATCAGGATGCCGGCAACTGGACAGGCATTGTCTTCGCCGTGCAGACGTTAGGTGCCGTGCTCTGGGCCATGGTATTGCCGCAGTTCCGCAATGTGAAGCTGGCTTACGCTTTCAGCCTGGTGCTGGGTGGTGTCGGTTTTGCTCTGGTTCCCTTTGTCCACGACCAGTATCTGCTCTTCTTGCCGTTCCTGCTCATTGGCTGTGCGTGGGCTGCCATGCTGGCCATGCCGTTTGCCCTGGTCACCAATGCACTTCAAGGCTACGGACACATGGGTGCCTATCTGGGTCTCTTCAACTGTACCATCTGTATTCCGCAGATTGTCGCAGCCCTGTTGGGTGGTGTTGTCCTCTCGCTGGTGGGCAGCCATCAGTACAACATGATGATTGTGGCAGGTTGCAGCCTGATTATCGGCTCGCTGTGCGTATTCGTCATCAAGAACAAGAAATAATTACAAAATACATATAGCTATGAAATTACTATTTAATATGGAGTACCAGACTCATTTCGGCGAGGACCTGATACTCAACATTGTGTCGAAAGACGACACCAATACGGTCAGCCAGCATAAGATGACTACCGTTGACGGCTACCACTGGTTCGTAGAGTTGTCAAAAGCCATGAGTCCCAGCATGCAGCTGAACTACTACTACAGCCTGATGCGCGGCGAAGAGGTCGTACGCCATGAGTGGCTGTTAGAGCCTCACCGCTTAGAGATGGCTGCTGCCTTTGGCGAGTACTATCGTATCTATGACCACTGGATAGACATTCCTGAGGATGCCTACATGTACAGCTCGGCATTCACCGACTGCATCATGGCACGCCGCCAGCAGCCGAGTGCCGTGTCGAACTATCAACAGACGGTACGCCTGAAGGTACGTGCCCCACAGCTGCGCTACGGCGAACGCCTGGCTATTGTCGGCGAACCTGCACAGTTAGGAGCGTGGAATCCGAAAAAAGCGCTGCCCATGACTGAGCACAACCCGCAGGAGTGGGTGGTCAGCCTGGATGGCTCGCAGTTGCCGCCCCGTTTCGAGTTCAAGTTCATCATTATCAGCAAGGATATTGAGACTCCCCTGTGGGAGCAGGCTGCCAACCGCAGCATCGAACTGCCGGAGATGGGTGTCAACGACGTGGTGGTCTATGAACTCTCGCAGGCCTACTTCCCCATCTATCCGTGGAAGGGAGCCGGCACCGTCATTCCCATCTTCTCGCTGCGCAGCGAGGGGTCGTTTGGCGTGGGCGACTTCGGCGACCTGCAGCAGATGATAGCATGGGTGGATAAGACGCAGCAGCGTTTCCTGCAAGTGCTGCCCATCAACGACACCAACATGACGGGCACCTGGCAGGACTCCTATCCCTATAACTCCATCAGCATCTACGCCCTGCACCCGCAATACACTGATTTCCGTCAGTTACCTGCCATCAAGGACAAGAAGACCAGCGAGGAGTTTGAAGCACTGCGCCTCGAACTGAATGCACTGCCGCAGATAGACTATGAACGCATGTTCAAGGCCAAGATGGACTACCTGCATGTGCTGTTCCGTCAGGAGTGGACGGCCTTCAGCCGCCGTACTTCTTTCAAGGACTTCTTCGAGCAGAACAAGGAGTGGCTGGTACCCTATGCCGCCTTCTGCTACTACCGCGACAAGTACGGCACGGCAGATTTCAACCAGTGGCCCAAGGAGGCTACGCTGGCCGCCCTCACCAAGAAGCCGACGGCTGCCGTCCAGAAGGAGCTGAACTTCTGGTATTTCGTGCAGTATAACCTCGACCAGCAGATGCGTGCTGCCCATGACTTTGCCCGCAAGCATCGCGTGGTGCTCAAGGGCGACATCCCCATCGGCATCAGCCGCGACGGCGTAGAGGCCTGGGTGGAGCCGAAATACTTCAACCTGAACGGTCAGGCCGGTGCGCCGCCCGATCCGTTCTCTGCCGACGGTCAGAACTGGGGCTTCCCCACCTACAACTGGGACGAGATGCTGAAGGACGGCTGTCAGTGGTGGGTACGCCGCTTCCGCAAGATGGCACAGTACTTCGATGCCTACCGCATTGACCACGTGCTGGGCTTCTTCCGCATCTGGGAGATTCCCGTACCTGAGAAGTCTGGCCTTGAGGGACAGTTTGCCCCTGCCCTCGGACTGAGCCGTGAAGAGATAGAAAGCTACGGCATCATCGGTCACGACGACCTGTTCTTGGTTGACCACAAGCGCAACGACCGCTGGCATCCGCGTATTGCTGTGCAGTACCAGGAACCGTACCATCGTCTGAACGAGGAGGAGAAATACAACTTCAACCGCCTGTACAACGACTACTTCTACCGTCGCAACAACCAGTTCTGGTATCAGGAGGCCATGAAGAAACTGCCTCGTCTGACACAGGCTACCCGCATGCTGTGCTGTGCCGAAGACTTGGGTATGGTGCCCGACTGTGTGCCCTGGGTGATGAATGAGCTGCGCATCCTGTCGTTAGAGATTCAGACCATGCCGAAGGATCCCAATATCCGCTTCGGCAAGCTCTCGCATAATCCCTATCGCAGCGTATGTACCTTCTCCACCCACGACATGCCGACCTTGCGCCAGTGGTGGGACGAAGACTATGAGCAGACGCAGGCCTACTACAACATCCCATTGCGACGTGGTGGTGAGGCCCCCCATCCGCTGCCCGGTTGGTTGGCCAAGGATATCGTGAGTCGTCAGCTCACATCGCCCTC
>JAEEGL016238037.1_pt1 | contig 17197 bp, 10 predicted proteins | sample 9134231 | NCBI WGS metagenome assembly JAEEGL01 (sample SAMN16246548, study PRJNA631951) | gut metagenome | biome: gut microbiome; feature: rumen; material: fiber-attached | host: Bos | place: Iran: Karaj | collected 2018-10
CATATCCATAAAGTCGCTCGATTACGGGACGTACGAGGCACCCGTGGACGGCGGTCCGCTGCAGTACGACGGGAACATGGATCTCGTCAAGGCGGTGATGAACTATTTCGACATCCACCAGGGATTCAACGTGTTCCTGCATTCGGACGCGCCGCCGGGCTCTGGATTGGGAGGTTCCTCCACGGTCATCGTGGCGCTTCTGAAGGCCGTTACGGCGTATTTCGGCGAGGATTACAATAACTACGATCTGGCAGATCTCGCATACCGTCTGGAGAGGGAGGAGCTGAAGCTCGCCGGAGGAAAGCAGGACCAGTATGCCGCCGCGTTCGGCGGATTCAACACCATGATCTTCGCCAAGGACGGCGTCTGGGTGAACCCTCTGGGCATCTCCGAGGATTCCATCAACGAACTGCAGTACTGCTCGCTCCTCTGTTATACGGGGAAATCCAGGGAGTCCGCGGACATCATCAATTCCCAGGTCAAATCGTTCAAGGACCGTTCCAACGAGGAGGCACTGGATGCCGCCAAGGAACTGGCAGGGGAGATCGTCAAGACCCTGATGAAGGGCGACATATCCGAGGCCGGATACCTTCTGGGCCAGACCTGGGAACAGAAGAAGAAGTTCTCCTCCAAGATCTCCAATCCGCTGATCGATGACATGTACAACGCCGCGATCTCCGCGGGCGCCTACGGCGGGAAGGTCTCCGGTGCCGGCGGAGGCGGGTTCATGTACTTCATCTGCAGGTACGACAGGAAACAGGCGGTCGCGAAGGCCCTGCAGAAGAAGGGCGGGATCATCAACGACTTCATGTTCGAACCCAAGGGCGCCATAAGCTGGAGCGTAAGGCATGACTGAGAGATGCGTGTTCATCGACCGCGATGACACCATTGCAAAGGATGTTCCGTATTGTGACAGTCCGGAGAAGTTCGTTCTCTTCCCCGGGATACCCGAGCAGATCAAGAGGCTGAACGACGCGGGTTTCCTGGTGATCATGATCACCAACCAGTCGGGGATCAACCGCGGTTATTTCACGGAGGACACGCTGAAGCGCATCCACGAGAAGATGAATGCCGAGATCGAGGCAGGAGGCGGGCACATCGACGACATCTTCTACTGTCCGCACAGGCCGGACGAGAACTGCAGCTGCAGGAAGCCCAAGACCCTCATGGGCGAGATGGCCGCGGAGAAGTACGGCATCGATTTGAAAGGTTCGTATATGATTGGTGATTCGGATGCGGACATGGGATTCGGAGAGAGGCTCGGATGCAAGTCGATCAGGATCCGCGATGGTTTTTCTTTCGAAGATGCGGTGGATTCAATCCTCAAGTGATCCAGTCATGCATCCTTGTTTAGTTTTCTATCGATGAATGCATCGATTTTGGATTGTACTTTAAGGACATTCTCTGGCAGGTTTCTGAGTATCAGCTTATCGAATATGAGGTGCCGCAGGAAGTCTATCGCCGCGCATGCGATGAATATTGTTGCGACCATGAATAACACATAGGGAATTATTAGGTCGCTATCTGTGTGTCCGAAGCAGTCGAATACGTCGGAGTAGATCTTCCATCTGACAAAGTCGTGATCATGGATCAGATAGACACCGAATGTTGTGCCGGCTATGGCGTTGACAATTTTGTTGTGACCGATATTCATCTTACTGAAAGCCAGGAAGATGCTAACAGACAGGATCAGAATGAGCATACTGTTCTGCAGATTGATGAGGAATGCAGGGTCGCTGATATTCCAGAAATCGGAGGTGTAATGAGTGACATCTCCCAGATATATGAGTGCTAACAGAACGATGTATGCCAGCAAGGCAATTGAGAGATATGCGGCCACACCTCTCCTGAAATGATGTGGGTACAGTCTGAGGTACGACGCTATCACATACAGCGTGATGAACCACAGGAGGTTGTTGAGTTCCAGTGTGATGTTCAGAGCGGACGGGATGACGGACCATATTATGATCAGCCCGATGATCAGTTTCAGATGGGTCTTCTCATCGCATGCATGCAGGGCCTTGTTTATGAATGGGGACAGCGCCAGCATAAGCATGTATGTGGATGCGAACCACCAGACGTAGGATATGGTCGGGGTCAGAATCCACACGATGTCTCTGAGTGTGTATTCTCTTCCATCAAACAGAGCGAATGCGACACTTATCGCTATGGAGTAGAACAGCATCTCGATCCATAGTTTGACTAGTTTCGGCCAGGTGCTCCTGGTGGACTGTATCAGGAAATAACCGGATATGAGAACGAAAAGGTTCACCCCGGTTTTACCGAACGGAAGGAGGCATTGGAGGAAGTAAGTGTTGAACGTCAGTTCTTCTGGGCGATAGATATTGCCGACATCCCAATTTCCATGTACGGATACATGAAACGCCACGATGAGGACCATGGAAACGATCCTTAGCAGTTCGAAATTGGATTGGCGTTCAATCTTTTCCATGAGCCCTTCCGATTATAACTTCTTGGTGGTGGTTACCTGGTCCCAGACACACATGTCACCCTTGTCCATCTTCACATATACTCTGGCCTTGAGTCTGGGGTAGATCTCTAGCCAGAGTGACGATATCATCCTTAGGGGGTGGACCCCAAGTTCTCTGATGCTGTTGAGGAATGCGGTTATTAGAAGTTTGTAGTCGTGTGTGGGGAGTTCGTACCTGAACTTCTGTTTCATGTAATTCTCGCCGATATTGACCCTGGTCCTCTGCTTGATATAATCCCTGGCGGTATCCGGACCGTGATTGAGGATCGTGGCTTCGGGTGCATAGATTGTCTCGTATCCGGCCTTCTCGAGGTACATGCGAAGGATGTCCTCATCGCTCTGCATGTCAGTGGGGAGCCTGGTCCCTATGTCTCTGAATGCGATAAGTTCACCCGTCTTGGGTTTCTGTATGGCGACATAGTGGTGCATCCTCCACATCAGCTGCACGGTGTACCCGGCGGCGCAGTCGTTCTTGTTGGTGGGGAGCGGGTGTCCTCCCACCATCCCTACCTTCGGATCCAGCAGCGGTTCGATCAGTCTGTCGAGGGACTCCGTGTTTTCGAACACGTTGTCCGCATTCAGGAACACCATGATCTCTGTATCCTTGTTATCGAAAAGAAGATTGATCGCACTGTTTTTTCCTTCTCTCTTTTTCTGCGGAATCAGTGTGACTGAGGGATACTCCTTTGAGAGGTTGGTGACAATCTCGTCGGTGCGGTCGGTACTTCCGCTAGATACTATCAGGATCTTGGATACGGAACATATCTGGCACTTCTGATTGAATATGGAACGTACGGTGCGTTCGATGTTCTTCTCCTCATTGTATGCGCAGATACCGATGGTGATCGGAATTTTGTCAGCGACTTCAGGGAGAGCCTTGTACGGAATCTGAGGCATGTCATGTTTCCTTTCGGGTACTGTGAAGAGTCTCCCTTCACGGTAATAGAACATCCTGAAGAAGATATGGATCGCCAGATAGTATGTGCTGGGTGATATGCGGTACCACAACGCCTCCGGTACGTGTTTGCAGTTCCTGGAGAGCATCTCTTTGCATTCCTTGCTCTTTGCGAACTTCTTGAAGCTTTTATAGGTCATGTGACCGCTTGAGCGAATGCGGACAAGTGCCTTATACATCTCAAATTCTTCGTTTCCTTGCACGCCGTATTGTTCAAGTGTGCTGTACGCCTCTTGTTCTGCAAGGCCGCGTACGTCCGAATTCATATTATTGTTACAGAAGGATGCGCTATGCTGATAATAGACATAGAGCGGTTCGTCATAGTAGCAGATTGTCTTTGCTACAGATAATGCCCGATATGTGTGGATGATATCCTCGCAGAAACCATCGGCAAACACGATTTTATTTTCTGTCAAAAGCCTCCGTCTAAAAATTTTACTCCATGATGTTACTGGAAATTGTTCCTTTGAGCGCTCGAGTATAGCTTCGTCTGAAGAAAGAACTTTGATGGTGAATTGATACTTTTTGTTGAAATTAAAATCTTGATCTGGATCAGTTGAATATACAAAGTTACATCCGATTATGTCCGCATCATATTTGTCCTGTATATGCATCAGTTTCTCGAGAAGTGATGGCAGTGGCCTATCGTCACAATCTAGAAACCAAATAAAGTCTCCGCTAGAAGCATCTAACCCTATGTTTCTAGCAATACCTAGTTTTCCTTTTGAATGTTTGATGATTTTGATAGATTCTGATGCATAGCCATCAGCAACAGTTTGTGATCCATCTGTGGATCTTTCATCAATAATTAGGAGTATTTCGTAATCCTGAAATGTCTGTTCCTTAAGATATCTTATGATGCGCCCGATGTATTTGGCGCCGTTGAGGACAGGTATTACGATGCTGACCTTCATATTACATCCTGGCTATATGTTTTTCATATTATTATCTTTATATTGGTTTTTCGATTCGGATAATATGCAAGAAACAAATCTTGTCGTAGGTGCTGGATTGTCCGGGGCCACCGTTGCACGTCTCCTAGCAGATTTGGGAGAAAAGGTGATGGTTATTGACAAGAGGTGCCATATTGCAGGTAATTGTTATGATTATCGTGATTGTAACAACATTATGATCCACAAATACGGATCACACATATTTCATACGAATGATGAAGAGGTATGGGATTTCGTTAACAGATTTGCAGACTTTAATTGCTATGAGCATAAAGTTCGTGTAGTGATTGATGGAATTCAAACAGTATTGCCATTTAATCTGACTACTCTGCATGATGTTTTTCTCAAGGATTTAGCTGATAGATTAGAAAACAAGCTAATCAACGTATATGGGTATGGACAAAAAATTCCCATTTTGGAATTTAAAAAACAGTCTGATCCAGATTTATTATACTTGGCCGACTACGTTTATGAAAAAGTGTTCCTCCATTATACCATGAAGCAATGGGGATTCACTCCAAAAGAGGTTGATGGGGAGGTAACGGCAAGGGTGCCGGTATATGTCAGCAGAGATGATCGGTATTTTCAAGATAAACATCAGGGTATTCCGACGAAAGGCTATACCGAGATGGTAGGGGGGATGTTAAATCATCCTATGATAGATGTTCGTTTGAACACGGATTATAATGAAGTGTCGTTAGGCAATTATAAGAGGGTAATATACACGGGGTCCATAGATGAGTTTTGTGGATATGTGTATGGAGAATTACCCTATAGGAGCGTTCGGTTTGAACATACAACGATGGATTGTAATCATTATCTCCCCGTTGCGGTTGTTAATTACCCTTGTGATTATGATTACACAAGGGTACACGAGTTCAAGTATTATCTTGAGGATAAGTCCGAAAAAACGGTCATCACTAAGGAATATCCCGAACAATTTGTTCTTGGAAAGAATGACAGATATTATCCCATACCTAAGGAGAGTAATAGGGAGTTATATCAAAAATATTTGAAAATGGCATCAAGGGGCAGAAGCCATTGTTATTTTTTAGGCAGATTAGGAGATTATAACTACTACGATATGGACAAAGCAATAAAAAGAGGTATTAAATTTGTTCAATCCCTCGAAAGAAATGATTGATTTAAACACCTTCATATCGAGATATCATGGATGCGAGAAAGCCTGTCAATATCATTTTATGCGGAGATAATGCATATTACATGCAACTTACCGTCTTGATGACTTCCGTGATGGAGAATAATACTAGCGGTAGTTCCATTCATTTCCATATTTTTGAATCAGGGTTTACAGAAGTGGCCTTCAATACTATCGATAAAGTTGCGGAAATATACGATTGCTCAATCGAATATGTGGATGTTGATGAATATATGCATATCTTCAGCAAAACCAATAGTTCCGCATTCAAAAACAACTATATCTCAATGGCCTGTTATTATCGGCTGTTAATATTCAATATTCTCCAAAAAGACGTTGATTGTTGCATATACATCGATGGGGATATGATCGTTAATACGGATCTGAGCGACCTTCCTGATGGATTGGGAGATAGGTTGCTGGGTGCAGTTCCAGAATCTGTTGCGATGGAAAACGCCGATGTCACTTTATCGCACTTGAAAATGTATGAAGAATTTTCTAAATACTTGGAAGAGCCACTGCGGTATCCATATTGTAATGCAGGGTTTTTAGTTATTAATTTAAAAAAGGCACGTGAGATGGGTATATGGGCGGAGTTAATTGATTTTTATCAAAAGAATCCCAATATGCCGTATGCAGACCAAGATATAATCAATGCGGTCATATGTCAGGGGCATTCTGATTATATTTGGTATTTGCCCGCATCGTATAATGTATTCTGTTTGAAAGACATAGATCACAGTAGAGGACATAGGGGGACTTATTTCTCGCAAATTGAAACCATTGAGGCTTATGCAAATCCACGTATCTATCATTATGCGGGCGTAGAGAAACCGTGGTCAAATCCTGTTTCTGCATACTATGACGTTTGGTGGCATTATGCAGCCCTATCTCCTGCGAGTACAGATTTGTTATTGTATCTTTCAAAGGAATATAGGCGGTTGGTGAGGAATGGTACGGAAACTGGGTATGTGCCAGACAAAAGAAGAATGGGATTTATGGAGCGGTCAAAAAAGAAATTGTTAAGCGATCCAAGAGTCAGAGATCGTTTTAGTCAATACACCCTTACTCATAAACCTAGGAAGGCTACACGGTTCCATCTATCCCTTCATTTTTTCAAAAAAGCAATCGTTCTCCTGTACTACAACATCAATAAAAATCACAAAAATAATGATGAAATCCGTGAGTATTACTATGACTCAAACAATATTAAGAAATTAATTGATTCTCACAAAGTTATTTCTTTTGATGTGTTTGATACGCTCGTTTGTCGTTCTTTTTCAAATCCTATTGATGTTTTTTCATATATCGAAAAAAGTAGTGGCGCTCCGAATTTTAAAGAGTATAGAATAAAAGCGGAGCAACGCGCTCGTGAAAAGCTCGAAAAAAACCAAGAAGTATCTTTGGATGAAATCTACAATTGTATGCCTGAGGCATATTTGGGTCTTAAAGAAGAGGAGAAAGCGGTGGAGGTGCTATGTACATTCAGCAATGATTGTGTAATGGATCTGGTAAAATATGCTGAAAAGCAAAATAAGCGTATCTTTTTTACTTCAGAGATGTACCTTTCGGAAGAAACGATTTGTAACATCTTGAAAAAGTGTGGATATGGAAACTACGAGTTGCTTTTATCTAGCGCTGTTAATAAGTCTAAGCGTAGTGGGGATCTTTATAGAGAATTGATACATAGGGCGAACACCCATTCTGAGCACATCCTTCATATCGGGGATAATTATGGACTTGATTATCAGTTGCCTAAAGATTTGGGTTTAGATTCAATATATATCGAGAGAAATGTCGAGGCACTATTGGATAGTAATCCGCATTTGAAGCTATTTTATAACCAATCTCACAACTTGTCTGCCTCTTTTTTGTTGTCAGTTCTTGCGTCTTTCAGGGGAGATAAAGTAGGATATTGGGAGCGTTTTGGTAGAGAGTTTGTTGGTCCAGTAGTATTAGCCTATTCCTCATGGTTGATTAAACAAATGAGGCTCGATGGTAAGAAAACGGTTTTATTTGTAGCCAGAGACGGTTATTTATTGCAACGCGCGATAGAAATTTTGGCACCCGGTGAATTTGATACGCACTACATATACGCACCACGCCGTATTTCCAACATCTGCAACATGGATTTCAAGTTGAAATTTCATAGCAACGAGATACAGTCTAATAGTTTTGCAGAGTCCATTCTTAAAAATTACTTAAAAATTAGTGAAAAAGAAATTGATAAGATGTCTATTCTAGACAAAGAGGAGTATATTTTTAGACACATGGAGGAGATCGAACAGGTATCTGAACGGATACGTAATGCATATTCCAAGTATCTGGACGATGTGACAAACTCTACAGACTACGCTATTGTCGATTCTATGACAACAAACTTTTCCACTCAGAAAATGATAGAAACACTGAGGCCTTGTTCGAATATTTGCGGTTATTATTGGATCAGTGTATACAACGAATCAAACAAAGAGCAATTTATTGGGAGAAAACAGCGTAGTTTTATCGAATCCCATAGGAATGGAATCAAAAATTGGTTTATAATGGAATTTGCCCTCTCTTCTCCAGAGCCCCCAATATTAGATCTTGATAACGGGATTCCCGTATACAAAGAGGTAAACGAATTTGATCGTATGAGGATTGATGTGTTTGGTGATATTGCTGCTGGAGCGATAGGTTTCATAAATAAGTGTACACGTGTGTGGCCTAACGTAGACCTCTTATCAATAGACGGAAACATAATTGAGCATTTTGTAAATTGTTGGAACGAGTCACCTACAAAAGATGATTTGGAGCATTTTAGGAACATGAAATTGCCAGTAGACTGCGAACACGAAAACTATGAGCAAATGTTCAAGTCGTGGTTTGGGATGAAAACACTTCTAGAGTGATTTTTTATGTTGATGTCTTTTTAGTATTCAATGGTTCATTTATACCAGGGTTTGAATACGGGGACGTAAAGGTCGTGTTCGCACCTTACGGGCAGTCTCATATCCTTGAACTGTTCTTTGTCTTCCTTTGTGGGGTTATTCATCCATATATTGACATAGTCTTCGAGTTGCTCTCCAGTCATTTGAATCAGATTATAGTCAAAGCCATGTTGTTTGAATGAAGAGATAAAATCTACTGCACCTTTTGATATTTTTTGGAACACGGAGGAGCGAAGCAAATCGTCTTTATTGGGTTCTTTGAATACTGGCTGCCCTTCTGATGTTACATCTAAAACCGGGTATTCAGGAGATGTGAAAATAAATTCCATGATATCCCAGTCTATGATGTGATTTGTATGCCCATTAACAAAACTACGTTGGTGTTCCGAATCGATAGTTTTGTCAACGGAATCGTTGTATGCAGTTACCCAGTAGTATCCTATGACATTGATCTCTGGGATTACATTGTTAATCATTTTTTGAGTCGAGAAAAATGTCGTAGTGGTGTCAATAATTGCAATGGTGTCCTTCATCTCGAAACTGACCAGGTAATCTCTGTACTGTTGTTTTTTAGTTGCGGAAATTTTTCTGATCCTGTCCATGTTTTTTTCGATTATTTCCCCTCTTTCTTTTGTAGAAATTTTATCCCATTGTGTATCCAATTTTAAATCTGTAAGGTAATTTTGATATACTGAATCGACAAACTCTGCAGCCCAGTCACCATATGATAGTTTTAAATCAAAATCGAGGTTACAAATATTAGAGACCCTTCTAGGCGCATAGAGGTAATGGGTTCTGAATTCCCCCGGTGCCAACATTTCAAACGTTTTTTCAATTAGGTATCCATCCCTGGCAACAAAATAAACATCTTTGATGTTGTCTTTTCTTAACTGTTTGATTAACCACGTAGAGTATGACAAAATAATAGGTCCAGCGAGCTTGACTCCTATTTTGTTCCAATAATCTTTGTTTTTGGTTAATTCTTCCGCTACAATCCCCATTATTACAGACGATGAAAGATCATTGTTTGATTGGCAGTAGATGTTAATGCACGGACTCTCACGGAACAGAATCTGTTTCCTTGTTGGTATCCTGTATGCGTTCATTTTTTTCTCACGAGGAATTGTATAATCCCCGAGTTCACTGTCTCCAATGTGAATGATGGTCTTTGGGTCGGCCCCGGTTTGTTCAATCACAGCATCAAATAACGAACCCGTTCTTTTTAACAGCCCATAATCAGATGAAAGAAACAGAGTATTATCTGGCTCATATCCGCATTTTTTGAGCATTTCTATGATCAAGTTATGTGGCAAGTACATATCCGAGGTGTAGATTATCCTCTTGTTGTTTTCTTTAGCAAACTCATAAATTTCGTTGATCAGATCATTTTTATAACAGAACTGGAGTTCTGCGTCGATCTCGTCCTTTTCAGAATTTGCATAGGGAGGTTGCATTCTGCGATATATGTCTTCGAGGACAACATCTTCTTTTATTGATTCACGCATGGCTTGATCTGCTGCCGCAATTCTTTTTTCAAAGAATTGCTTATCTCCGTGCTGCGCACCAACGTATCTTAATAGATCATTAGGTTCAATAAAGGCTCTGCATATAAGTGTGTCAAAGATATCAAAGGATACAATGTCGCTCTTTTTTATTATCTGTTGTAGCCTTTTATGATTAATTTTATTTTTCTCGACTTTTATCGGGCACGGCTCTTGTTCTCTGTGAATGTTGAAGTACAACAACATTACAGTTTTTTTGATTAGATTTATGGGGCCTGCACCTATATTGCTTGAGTAGTCCGAATATCTTGTTCTGACATCACCTTTTTTTGTCAGTTTTTCATATGCATATTGCTTACATTTATTGAAATATTGATAGAAACGTCTTTTCAAAGCGTTGTTATTTGCATTCAGTTTGTTTAAAGTGTCAATATGTCTCTCCAATTCAATTCTCCAACGCATTGATACTTCAAGAAGAAGACTATCGCAAACGGGGGACTTAATGGCGTATTCCCACCATTTTTCGTAGTAATTGCAGATTGGGTATGACCAAGGCTTTTCTGGTCCCGCGTAATGGTATATTTTTGGATGGTTAAATGCGTTTGTTATAGCACCAGAGGGGTAGTATGCTCTACGATATATCTGGTTGTGATTTAGTGACCTAGCACAGAATACGTTATACTCTGGGGGGAGAAACTCAATACGGTCGGTGTACTGCTGTCCAATGATCGCATTCAGCATATCTTGGTCTGCAAATGGGAAATTTTTTTCTTTTTTATACAATCCGTATATTTTTTCCCAAATTTTTTCTTTTTTGCAAAATGACATGTTCAATCCTAGGAATCCAGCATTGAAATAGGGGTATTTTTCAGGACATTCATTGAAATTTTTAAATTCCTGATATTTGCCAAGATGTGAAAGAACCTGTTCTCTGTTTTCCATAGCAAAAGATTCGACAACAGCAGCGGCTATTTTATTATCCAATAGCGGTATTATTTCAGAAAGATCTGTGTCGACAATCATGTCTCCATCTACGTAGAAGACGATCTGTACGTCATCTGGAAGCAGTTTAAAGAGAAGGAGGCGGTAGTAGCAAGCCATGGAAATATACTTGTTGTTGAATTTGTCCATGTCTGTATCTTCAAACAGATACATGTGGGGTAAAACGTTAACAAAGTCTATTATACAATTATAGGAATTTTCTAAAAGTCTAATGATTTTTTGTTTTTCTGGGGGATAATCATCTGTAAATAGGAAGAAATGTGCAATGTATTCTTTTTTTAAATTCGACAATATAGACGTCATTGTGACGGTCATCGGTTCAACATAATTTTTATCACCGGTTAACACGATGTTAATGATTTCTTTGTCTTTTGTAGACTCCATCCCCTCACCGTTTGTATTGCTCACTGAATAGTCTATATCTTTCCTTTGCATAGGTGTTGTGCGCATTTGCAGATTCTCTCAGCAGATCAAGGGCCACAGCTTTATCATCTAAATTTTTATCAAATATATAATCTGCAATCCAACATTGATACCAGCTGACCATGGAAGATGCATATGTTGAGAACCATATGTTTGCCTCTTTTGGATTCTTCTCAACGCCCCTTCCATCACGATACATTGTTGCTAGTTTAAATTGGTAGCGTTCAATTCCTAGTTCAGCAGCTTTTTTGTAATAATCAAATGCTTTTTTCTCATCTCTATCTACTAACAATCCTTCTTCATATATTGTTCCCAGAAGTATTATGGATTCGACATTCAAGTTATCCGCAGATTTTTGGAGGTATTCTATTGCCAGGGGGATATTTTTACTACACCCGACCCCTTCTATCGCCATAACTCCCACTTGGTGCATGGATGGGACATTTCCATTGTCTGCATTTTCTTGGAAAATCTTGAATGATTTTTCCAATTCTCCTTCATTCATAGACGTATTGCGGAGCAACTCTGCATATCTGAAATACAGAGGAGGATCGTCGGAGGCTAGTTTATCATATTCCTCAACTAATTTTTTTCTGTTTTTTAGAACATCACTATTGATAAGGACAGACAATCTATATTTTGCCTTTTCAGAACCCCTGTCTGCTGCAGATGAGTAGTATTGTTTAGCTAGTCTGAGATTGGAATCAATACCTGTTTTAGAAAGATAGTCTGCATATTCAATCTGAGCATCGAGGTATCCGCTAATGGCAGAGCGTTCTAAATAGCGCAGATATTCTGGGCTATCAACAGGTTGCATCTTTGCCATTCTGTATTGGGCAACGGGGTCGTTCTCGTTTGCAAGTTCTTCTATTATTGAGGTCGAGTTATTCATTTCTTTTTCGTAGTATGCAGATACCTCTTTGACATCCCCATCTGCCTTAATCACTCCTTTTTCTATCCAGATTGCTCTGTTGCACATGGTTTCTAATGTTGCACTGTTGTGTGAGACGATGATTACCGTTTTTCCACTTTTGCTCATTCTTTTAAAGTGCTCTTCAGCCTTCATTGCAAAAGCAACATCCCCCGTACTAAGGACCTCATCAACCAGAACAATGTCTGCATCTACATTGACCATGATTGAAAATGCCAGTCTGCCAACCATCCCTGATGAATAGGTTCTTACCGGGTTGTCAATGTACTCTCCTAACTCAGAATAATTAATAATCTGTTCAACCTTTGAATCGATTATCTTTTTGGAAAAACCGTAGAGCTCCCCCTTGAGGTAAATATTGTCTCTTCCGCTTAAATCAGAGTGGAATCCCATTCCAAGTTCTAAAATTGATGCTATTTTACCGTTAATTTTAACTGTACCCGAGTCTGGTTCGATAATCCTCGCAATTATGCTAAGTAATGTGCTCTTTCCGCAGCCATTTCTACCGATGATACCAAGTACCGTACCATATGGGACATCAAATGTGATATTGTTGAGAACGTTGTGTATCTTTTTTTCTTTAATCAGTTTTTTACCATTTTTTTTGACAATAGTAAATGATTTGTTGACGTTTCTCAGTTCAATTGCATTATCTGTCATAGTCTCTCAGCAAATCCATGTTTTAGTTTGTTAAATGATGCCCATCCAATTACAAAGAAGATCAACGAGATCAGTGTGCATAGTATTATTGATGACGGCTCAGGTGTAATGCCTCTATAGAGAGTATCGTGAAACATTTCTACAAAGTATGTAAATGGATTACATAATACGGCGGTTCTGAACAATCCAGATACTTCATCAATCATGAAATACATTGGTGTCATAAACATGAAGAGGATGTTAATGGTCGATATGAATATCTGAACATCGTGTGCATAAACTGTCAGTGATGAGAATAATAAAACACATCCAGTAGAGAATATTGTCATCAAGATTATTGCTAGTGGGACATAGATGAGAGATTGAAGATGGAATTCATATCCGACTGCCAGCATTGCAATTAACGTTACGGCATAGGCTATGAAGAAAATGATCAGTGATGTGATAATCTCCGCTAATACAAGGATTTCCCTGGGAAAATATATTTTTTTTACGATTCCTGCATCACTTACGATACAATTAGCGCCTTTAGTCAGGTTGGTCATCATAAAGTTGAAAGGAAATAGACCGGTAGCGAGATAGATCCAAAACGAATCTATATAATTGGCTCTAATTTGGCTGAATACCAGATAGTAAATTGCCAGCATCAGGAGCGGAATTACAAAGTGCCAACCGAATCCTAATGCTGAATTTCTGTATACTCCAAATAAATTGCGATGTACAAGAGATCTTAGAATGTTTCTATTGGAGATAATCTCCTTGAAATTATCCATTTCTGCATTTATCATCGACATGGTATGTAAGTTTAAGTTGAGTTATCTGAACCCATTTGAGCCAGACATACTTCGTTATATATATTTATCTATTGTTTGATTTGACAATGTTTCATTTGGTTTATTCACATGCGAATCCGTACAAACAGTCTCGCTAAGAGTCCAAACTTGGAAGACATTTTTCTTGCTTTCTTTCCCTTAGCATCAATCAGACCAAATTGGACTGAATTGTTATATTTGTGATTGTATTTCAGAATTCTAGTTATTATGCGATAGTCCGAGGGGAGATAGTCAAAACGTCTGATATACCCTGCTTTTTTAAGTTCTATTAGGTCATCGTGCCATCTTTGAATGAAAGGCATGCGTAAGTCCTCCGCAAGCCCTAAGCAACTCCATTTGTAACCATAGTATTGAAGTTGAGTAATGATATGTTTATACTCATTGATCATCCCTTTTTCGCTGATATATCTCCATATTTCTTGATATTCTGTGCATACACAGTATGCCTTGGTTGATATTTGTTTAACCGATGAGTTTTCATTTACCCGGTAGTGGTGCAATGGGCGGTCATCAATCATGAATCTATTAGCGCAGGCGTACACCTTGAAGAGGAAAGATGTGTCTTGGTAACTGGCCCCAGGTGTTTCTAAAAACCTTATTTTGTTTTCATCTAGGAATTGTTTCCGATACAGATTGATCCACACTGTAGGCTGCTGATAAAATGTCTCTTTTTTGTTACGGGGGGCGTAGACTACATTTTTTACCATAAATGGAAACTCTTCTTCTTCATTCTCACCCGTGGTTTCGTTGTAGTAGTAAAAAGTACATCTGGAGACATCTAAATCGTTATTTACTGCATTATTGTATAGCACTTCAAACATATTTTTTTCTATAAAATCATCTGGCTCGATAATGCCGATATATTTGCATGTTGCATTATCAATACCAATGTTCACGGTGTTACCATACCCTGTATTGTTTTTTGATATCACTTTTATGTTGTTGTGCTTGTTTGCATAATGGTTTAGTATGTCGAGTGAGGAATCTGTAGATCCATCATCAATACAGATTATCTCAATGTCAGTAAGGGATTGATTAATAAGAGAGTCTAAACATTGTTCAAGGTATTTCTCCGTGTTATAGACTGGTATTATTACTGAAACAGATGCCATTATATCACGAAAAACAACGACTAATGATGACAGTTACGTGTAAGGTATAGTTCAAACACGCTTATTTGTGTTTTTTTCTTTTTCCTAGTAATTTTTTTGTTAGAGATTTTTTAAGATTCTTGATTGAGGAAACATCAGAAGGGTCAATCGACTGGAAGAATGCAAGGTGGAGAGATATGAAATCCCCTAGCATCATAGTTTTGAACATTCTTTCAAATGCGTTTCTGCCGGAAATGGTCACAATATATGGTTCAAAGCCTCTCGATTTTAATTTGCTTAGAGTATTGTTGACTATTTCTTTCATCATTTTTGAAAGGTGTCTGTCTGTTAGGATAATTGGTTTTACATGTTTTGCTTTATCGGTTAGGAGTCCGATAATGTCATTGTGATTTGAATCGGGTAAGCGACCATCGAATGCGACAATCTTACCATTTTCGTTAAACTGTGCTCTCCACCTTCCTGCAATCGCCTGTATCTCCGGGATTGAGTAGATGACGGGTAAGTGGCCGTAGAGCTCCAGGGCTATCTTGCGCGGCAATGCATCTAGCGGTTCGATATCATCAAGATACTTCTTGAGAGACGGGACAGTTTTCAGGCAGTCCTGTCTTATATCGGGCCCACCGACACTGGCTATGGTATTGATAACGTAACCTATGGTGTATCCAACTGCGTTACGCGGTTGAATCCCCTCTTTGATTTTGATTATGGGGACATTATCGGCCATACATTTCTCTACTAATGTACCGCCTGATGTGACGGCCACGATAGAACATCCTCTCTCGCGAGCAAGATCATATGTGGAAAGGGTTTCCATGGTATTTCCAGAATAGCTGCTAACGATGACCAATGTATGTTCATCGACCCATCCCGGTAGTTCTGGATATCTGATTACCTCGACCGGGATTTTAGAAACGGAGTATAAGCTGTCTGCAACTATGTCTCCGCCGATTGCTGAACCCCCCATGCCGCATACAGCGATCGTGTCGAATTCAATCTTGTTGAGGTGAAGATCCTGTTGCAGTGACATCTCCAGATCCTTGACCATATGTGCGGTCTGATGGATCATGTCATGCGGATCGTACACCTCGATATCGGCCATCTTACATACCCCAGAACTTGTCCTCTTTTCTCTTGATGTCGATGGTCTCCTGCAGCACCATCCTCTCATCGTCCGTGAGGTCGAGTTTTTGGAATTCCTTGACGGAGGATTCCAATATGTCTATGTAAAGGATGTCATCCTCCTTCGCCTGCCTTCCGATGGTGACATCATCAAGTGCACAGGCGACCTCGTCACCCTGGTTCGCTTCCTTGACGACATCCTCTCCGTCGCGCAGACTCCTGATCTTCCCGATCTGGCGTCCGTTCTCGTCGAGGACCTTGAGGTTCGCACGTACACGTCCCGCAAGCACCCTGATTCCAACGATGGCGGGCTTGCTCGCGCGGAAGATGCAGTTGGGTATGATCTTGAATTTGGCCGGGAACGGGAACTCCGCCCTCTTGTCGGCATCGGTCTGTCTCTTGGTGCCGTCCAGCCACTCCTGGTATTCCTCGATCAGGCGGTAGACGACGTCGTTGGTGAACACCTTCACCTCTGGATGATTCTCCAGTTCAGCTTCGGCATCCTTGGAGATGTTGATGCCGAATGCGAGGATTATCTTGTTGATCTGTTCGCCGTGGGTCGCAGCAATCTCTACGACATCGCGTCTGGTGAGCTCGCCCATACCGTATTTCCTGATGGGAATCTCTGCCGCCTTGGCCTCGAATGCCAGGGCCTCGAGGGAACCGATCGCGTCGGCCTTGATCATCACACCCGTATCGGAGAGTTCGATCTTCACCGAGGACTCCTCGGTCATCTCCGAGATGGCGGGATCCTTCTCGTTCTTCACTACGCGCAGCGGAGCTCCAGCGATGACGCCTTCCATGTTCTGGCATGACAGCTTGATCCCGGCAGCGGCATGGAGCTTGTTAACGCGGTCGAATCTGTCCCTAGGATACATGATCTCGTCCAGAGGCTTGGGCTTGAGGATGGCCTTCACCTTGGTGACTACGGGTGCACCCCTCGTTCCGAGAGCGACGGTGTCGCCCTGCTTTAGAACTCCGGAGTAGAGGATCATGTCAAGTGTCTTACCGAGACCCTTCTCCTCCTTGATCTCGAGGATGGTCCCTCTTCCGGGCCCTTCCTCCTGCTTGAGCTGCCTCTCGAGGAACCTCTGTGCCAGACCGATGAGCATGAGCAGGAGATCGGG
>JAEEGL010083255.1_pt1 | contig 17196 bp, 13 predicted proteins | sample 9134231 | NCBI WGS metagenome assembly JAEEGL01 (sample SAMN16246548, study PRJNA631951) | gut metagenome | biome: gut microbiome; feature: rumen; material: fiber-attached | host: Bos | place: Iran: Karaj | collected 2018-10
GTACTCGCGCCATGTCACATGCGGAATGTTCTTGACCTCGGGGTTGATCTCCACAAGCGCGACGTCGTTTTTGAAATAGGTTGCGTTTCTTGTCAGAAACTCTGTGATTGGCATAATCATGCTCCTTTAAGTTTGATAGGACGGCAGCCCGTTTTTTGCGATTTAAATGGCTAAAGCAGACTGCCCGAAAAAATACCCCGAAACCAATACGATATCGGGGTCGCGATTACCTATCTACTATCTCACTTTTTATTCGTTTTGTCAAGAGGTATAGCACAGTTTTGTGCAGAATATATGGAGCGCCTATGATTTTATTGTGCAATACAACTAAGCTGAATCTTCCTTTGCGGACAGAAAACCGCTTTTGAGATTGCGAAATGGTGCGGTATTGCGTTTTTCACTGTTCAGACTGTCCAATTTGACACTCGGATTGTTGTGCGTATTTCCTAAAAATCTATTCGGATTAAAATAATTATTGCACTTAACGCTTTAATATGATAAAATACTAATGTTCATATGCCGAAAATTGTCGTTTCGGCGAAAATAATTTCATAGGAGAATTAAAATGAAAAAGAATCTGGTAAAGAACCTGATATTCATAGGCGCAGTCATCGCCTATATCGTGTTCTGCTTTACCCAAGCGCCGATTACGCAGGCGGTCACCGTGACAGGCACGGGTGAAGAAGCCGTAGCGGTCGGCTCATGGTGGTCGCTGCTGCCGCCGATCATCGCGATCGGTCTCGCGCTGGTCACCAAGGAGGTTTACTCCTCACTCTTCATCGGTATCATCTCGGGCGCTGTGCTCCACGCTGTTTCGATGGGCACAGGCTTCGTCGGCGTGATGACCTCGGTCGTAAACGACGGTCTTATCGCCAACATCGCCGACAGCTACAACGTCGGTATCCTTGTTTTCCTCGTAGTTCTCGGCGCGATAGTCGTGCTCATGAACCGCGCGGGCGGCAGCCGTGCCTACGGCGAATGGGCTGCAAAGCACATTCACACACGCGTCGGCGCGAGCATCGCAACCTTCCTGCTCGGCGTTCTGATTTTTGTCGACGACTATTTCAACTGTCTGACAGTCGGCTCGGTAATGCGCCCTGTCACCGACAAGCACAAGATCTCGCGTTCAAAGCTCGCCTATATCATCGACGCGACCGCAGCTCCCGTATGCATCATAGCTCCGATCTCCTCATGGGCGGCGGCTGTCAGCGGCACAGTTGACGGCGTAAACGGAATCCAGCTCTTCATCAGCACGATTCCCTACAACCTCTACGCGATCCTCACTCTCATCATGGTGATCTTCGTTTCCGTATCAAACGTAGACTACGGCCCCATGCGCACCCACGAGATCAACGCTATCAACGGCGACCTCTTCACCACACGCAACAGCGTATATGACAAGGACGACGAGCCTACCCACACAAAGGGCAAGGTCATCGACCTCATTCTTCCGGTACTTCTGCTCATCGGCTTCTGCGTTGTCGGAATGCTCTACACAGGCGGTCTCTTTGAGGGCGCGAGCATCATCGACGCATTCGCTAACTGCGACGCTTCCGTAGGTCTGTCGCTCGGCTCGATCGGCGCTCTTATCGTGATCATGGTTTATTACATGGTTCGCCGCGTGCTCAAGTTCACAGAGTGCATGAGCTCCATCGTAGCGGGCTTCAAGCAGATGGTTCCCGCTATCCTGATCCTCGTATTCGCATGGACACTCAAGACAATGACCAACCAGCTCGGCGCCGCTGAGTTCGTAAGAGGCATTGTTGAGAGCGCTACCGCGATCCAGATCCTGCTTCCGCTGCTGCTCTTCGTCGTCGCGCTCGGACTTTCCTTCGCGACAGGCACCTCGTGGGGCACCTTCGGTATCCTCATTCCGATCGTCACCGGCGTGTTCCAGTCACAGCTCGCCAACGTCACCGACGGAACTATCCCCTCAATGGTTATCGTCTGTATCTCCGCTTGTCTTGCGGGCGCGGTTTGCGGCGACCACTGCTCACCGATTTCCGATACCACTATCATGGCTTCAACTGGCGCACAGTGCGACCACGTTAACCACGTATCGACCCAGCTGCCCTACGCTCTCACCGTTGCGGGCGTTGCGGCTGTCGGCTATCTGCTCGCGGGCTTCGTCCAGAACGTATTCGTAGTTCTCGGCGTTTCCGCAGCTCTCATGGTAGCTGTCCTCATCGGCATCAAGCTCATCGTCGGCAAGGACGACAAAAAGACCGCAAAGAAATAATTAAATAACAATAATGCCGCTTTCGGAGAGATTCGAGGGCGGTTTTTGTTATAATAAGACGATTGACCCCGCCGTTGATGATTGCCCTGATAAAGCTCAACCCGGTCAAAGGCGGGAGAATGCGCCCACCGGCGCGGTTTTGTTGTTTACAAACTTCTTTTTTTGTGGTACCATATCCGTCGGAAGGAAGTGTGTCTTTATGAAAACAGGCTTGGTTCTCGAGGGCGGCGCGATGCGCGGACTGTTCAGCGCGGGCGTCACCGACGTTATGATGGAGAACGGAATCAGCTTTAACTGCCTCGTCGGCGTTTCGGCAGGCGCGGCGTTCGGCTGTAACTATAAATCGGGTCAGAACGGCAGGGCTGTCCGCTACAATACCCGCTTCGCAAAGGACAAACGCTACTGCAGCACCCGGTCGCTTATCCGCACGGGCGACCTTTTCGGCGCGGAATTCTGTTACCACACCGTGCCGAACAAGCTCGATGTTTTTGACAGAGAAGCGTTTAATAATTCTTCTATGGAATTTTACGTTGTCTGCACCGACTGCGCCACCGGCCTGCCCGTTTACAAGCGCCTCGACCTTGCGGACGACACCTGCTTTGAGTGGATACGCGCCTCTGCGTCCATGCCGCTCGTGTCAAAGCCCGTTGAGCTTGAGGGAAAGAAACTGCTCGACGGAGGAATGTCAGACTCAATACCGCTCAGGTTTATGATACGCGGCGGCTTTGAGAAGAACGTAGTTATCCTCACTCAGCCGCGCGATTTCGAGAAGCAGCCCGCGTCGCTTATGCCGCTGATGAAGCTTTCTCTGCGAAAGTACCCTAACCTGCTCGCGGCGATGAAGAACCGCCACGAAAACTACAACCGCAGCCGCAGGCTCGTGTTCGCCGAGGAAAAGGCAGGCAGGGCGTTTGTGATCTGTCCCGACGAGCCGCTTCCGATCGGCAGAATCGAGCATGACGCGGATAAAATGCGTAACGCCTACAACATCGGCAGGGCGATAGGCGAGAGAAGGCTCAGCGAGTTAAAGGAATTTTTGAATACATAAAGCAAAACGGAAGGGCAGAACCCTTCCGTTATTTCTTTTATAGAATATTATCTCTCGGCAAACACCAGAATATCCCTGATGGCCTCGTCGCGGCAGGTGTCGTTAAGAACCTCGTGGCGGCAGTTCGGGTAGAGCTTCATCTGTGCGTTTTTTCCGTACCTTAGCAGCTTCTTGCAGACCTCCTGAACGCCCTTGCCGTAGTTGCCGACGGGATCCTCGCTGCCCGAGAGCAGGAAGATCGGCACATTAAGCTCCTCGCGGCAGAACCACGCCTTGCGGTTGCAGATCTGCAGCATCTGCAGCAGGTCTTTCATAGAGTCTACGCAGAAATGGAAGGCGCAGTAGCGGTCGGCGTGATACAGGTCGCGCGTTTCCTTGATACTGCTCAGCCAAGCGTGAGCGTCCTCCTCGTCAAAGTGGTTGTTGTAGGTGCCGAACATCATTTTTTCGATAGTCTTTGAGATGTACCGCTTGCCCTTGGTCGCAATAAGTCGGTCAAGCAGCGAGGTACCGAAGTACGACGCGTGGTTCGGACCGGCGGTACCCATGATGATCAGCTTGTCCCAGAGCTTGTTTGTGAAGGTGCAGCGCGCGATGAACGAGCCCATGCTGTGACCCATGAGAATGCAGGGCAGGTCGTCGCCGTAGTTGTTTTTCATCTCGGCGGTGAAGCGGCGCACGTCCGCGAGCAGGTAGCGGTAGCCGCCCATGTAGCCGAGCTCGCTGCTGTCGGCGGCGGTTTTGCCATGGCCGAGGTTATCGTAGCCGTAGCAGATCCAGCCGTTCTCAGCCATGACGCGCATAAAGCCGTCGTATCTGCCTATGTGTTCAATCATGCCGTGAACGACGTGGAAAAGTCCCTTGACCTCGCCCTCGGGCAGATATATTCTCGCGTACAGCTCGTGCTTTTCGTCAGAGGACGGAAAGCGTTTTTCAATTACATCAATCATTTGTTACCCCCGTACACGCTCTGACGGCGCTGTGCCAGCCGCCGAGCAGTTTTTCTCGTTCGTTTTTGTCCATTGCGGGCTTGAAAACGCTCTCAGCCGAGGCGTTTTTCATGATTTCCTCACGGCTCTCCCAGAACCCGACGGCAAGTCCCGCGAGGAACGCGGCTCCTGCCGCTGTGGCTTCCTTCTGGCTCGGGCGGATAACCTGAGTGTCGGAGATATCCGACTGGAACTGCATCAGGAAGCTGTTCGCCGAAGCTCCGCCGTCCGCGCGCAGACAGGTGATTTTCCTGCCTGTGTCGCTGCCCATAGCGGCGATAACGTCGTCGGTCTGGTATGCGATCGACTCAAGCGCCGCGCGGATAATGTGCTCGCGGGTGCTGCCCATCGTCAGCCCCGTGATGATACCTCTCGCTCTCATGTTCCAGTGCGGAGCGCCGAGACCCGAGAACGCGGGCACGACGTACACTCCGTTGCTGCTCCTGACTTTTTGGGCAAAGTAATCCGTGTCCTTCGAGTCCGAGATTATCCTCAGACCGTCGCGCAGCCACTGAACGACGGCGCCGCCGGTGAAAACGCTGCCCTCGAGCGCGTATTCGACCGCTCTGTCCTTCTCGGTGGCGGCAATCGTGGTGAGCAGTCCGTGGCGGCTCTGCACAGGCTCGTGACCCGTGTTTGCGAGGAGGAAGCAGCCCGTGCCGTAGGTGACCTTAATGTCGCCCGCGTCAAAGCAGCCCTGACCGAAGAGCGCCGCCTGCTGGTCGCCCGCGATGCCGCAGATAGGCACCTTCGCGCCCATGATCTCGGTTTCGCCGTAGATCTCGCTGCTGCTTTTGACCTCGGGCAGCATACTCATGGGTATGCCGAGCAGTCTGCAGAGTTTAGTATCCCACGAAAGCGTGTGAATATTATACAGCATTGTGCGCGAGGCGTTGGTGCGGTCGGTAACGTGAACCCTTCCGCCCGTCAGCTTCCACACGAGCCATGTGTCGACTGTGCCGAAAAGCAGCTCGCCGTTCTCAGCCTTTTCGCGCGCGCCCGGTACGTTGTCGAGTATCCATTTAATCTTTGTGCCGCTGAAATACGCGTCCGCTTTCAGACCCGTCGTCTGCTGGATATAATCGCTGTATCCGTCCTCAACGAGCCTGTCGCAGATATCTGCGGTGCGGCGGCACTGCCAGACGATCGCATTGCAGACGGGCTTGCCCGTGCTCTTTTCCCAGACAACGGCGGTTTCGCGCTGGTTAGTGATGCCGACCCCCGCGATCTCATCGGGTGAAATGCCGCTTTTGGCGACGCATTCGGTCATCGAGGCGTACTGGTTGGCGTATATATCCATCGGGTTCTGCTCGACCCAGCCCGCGTGAGGGAAGATCTGCGGCAGCTCGTGCTGCGACACGCTGACGACGTTCTGGTTCCTGTCAAACAGTATGCTTCTCGCGCTGGTAGTACCCTCGTCGAGAGCCAAAATGTACTTTTTCATAAGCGCACCTGCCCGTAGTTATTTCTCTTTTCATTCTATCATAACGCGGATTGTTTTTCAACGGTTTTTCATGTTGATAAATGCTGATTTTTGTGATATAATCATAATGCAAAGGGGGAATGAAAATGAAAAAAATATTGGCGTTATTACTGACAGCGATCCTGACGCTCGGCGCGTTTTCGGCGGTACCTGTTTCGGCTGCCGACAGCGGCAAGCCCACGGGCTTTACGACGGACGCGGCTCTGTATGTCCACGCGGTTCTCGGTTCTGACGACGGCGAGGCGTGGCAGCGATGGCAGTGCGTCCACGACGAGGATTTTAACGAGATAAGCTCCGACGAGAAGTATTTCTTCCTGCCCTCGTCGGCGAACGGTGACACGATAGACGTTTTCAACGGTTTTGACGGCAGCGTAACGGTCAACGGAGTTGACATCGCTTCTCAGACCACAGCCGAGGTACCCTACAGCATGGACGAAAGCTATTCCGTCAGCGCTGACGGAAAGGATTATACCCTGCGCGTGATGAAGTCGGGCGCTGAGGCGGCGATTTATATAAACAACAGCGACGCCGACGGCGAAGGCACCGACCTGATGAGCTATCTTAACTCAGACAAGAGCCTTTCCGCGAAGGCGACGGGCGCGATCGTCACTCCCGACGGCAAGGTCGACAACACCCCGATCAAGAAGATAAAGGGCAGAGGCAATACCTCGTGGGACAAGCCGAAGAAGGGTTACAACATCACCTACGACAAGAAGGTCAGCATCGCGGGCATGGAGAAGAACAAGAAATACTCCATTCTTGCGAACTATCAGGACGATTCACTCGCTCGCAACCGCATTCTATATGATCTTTCCGACGCGGTCGGACTGCCTTACGCGTCCGATTCACGGTTTGTGGATTTCTATGTCAACGGCTTCTACCGGGGCAGCTACCAGATGTGCGAGAAGGTCGAGCCGGGCAGCCTTGTACCCGAGGTCGACGACGAGGGCTACCTCAACGAGGACGGCACCTTGAAGGACAACTTCGCGTTTATCGCGGAGGTCGACGCGAGCGCGGGCGACGGCGACTACTATATCAGCACAAAGGGACTCAAGGTAACGATCAAATCTCCCGAAATTGAGGAGGGTCAGCCGTATTACGAGGAGGTAAAGGCGTATGTCAAGAGCAAGTTCGACAAGTTCTACAACGCGACCTCTTCAAAGCTGATGAAGCTCTCTGATTACGCTGATGTTGATTCCGTGACGAAGCTGTATCTCATCAACGAGCTCGGCAAGAACTGGGACAGCGGCGTTTCGAGCACCTTCTTTACCTACAAGCCAGACGAAAACGGCAAGTATAAGTTTTACGGCTCGCCCGTGTGGGATTACGACAACTCCCTCGGCAACGCGACAGGCGTTACTCGCGACCTGAAAAATTTCGGCGTTACCGATTACGAGGAGCCGACGGGTTGGTGGTGCCGCTATAAGGGCACTCCGAAGGGCACAAAGACTCCATCCAACATCATGGCGAGGATCTCGCTGAACACCGAGGTTCAGGAGGCGGCGCCGAGGATCTGGTTCGAGAGCTTCATGCCGGCGCTATATCACTTCTACGGCTTGTTTCCGAGCGCGAAGATCGACGGCGAGCTGTACACGCGCAACGGCTACTTCAACCTGCTCAGCAGCAGCGCCGAGATGAACTACAGGAGCGGCTGGCTGCTCAGAACAAGCGGCTGGGTCGCCGACCACACGACGCTCGATTATCTCGGCTTCACCATTGACGATAAGGGCGTTGAGCTGATGAAGATGCCCAAGACCTACAACCAGAACAGCTATTACGATATGTATAATTACGCTTCCGACTGGTGCTACAGCCGCGCGGCGTGGCTGTCGTCGCAGTTCTACGGCGATTACGACTTTGAGTTCGTAAAGATGGGCGACGCGGACGGCAGCGGCGAGGTTGACGTCAACGACGCGACAACGATTCAGAAAATCGCCGCCGAGATGGAAACTCCCGACACCCGCACGCTTTTTGCGTCCGACGTGAACGGCGACGGCGTTGTGAGTGTGACCGACGCCACAGCCATTCAGAAGTACTCCGCAGACATCTTTGAGGGAGCGGGCGTTACAGGCAAAACCTTCTGGGTTTGGTAGTAGTATTGAAAAATGAACGAAAAAAGACCGGCGCGTTTTACCGCGTCGGTCTTGGCATTTAAATGGATTTTATTCGATAGGCTCGAAGTCGGCAACGCCGTGCTTGCAGAGCGGGCAGATGTAATCCTCGGGAAGCTCCTCGCCCTCGTAGATATATCCGCAAACCTTGCAGACCCAGCCCTTTTTGCCCTCGGTCTGGGGCTTGGGCTTGACGTTGTTCTGGTAGTAGGTGTAGGTCATGGTCTCCTTGTCGGAGGTGACTCTCGCCTCGGTGACGATGCAGATGAACATACCGTGGGTGTCGAGGTCGATGTAGTCCTCAACCTTGAGCGACATGAAGGAGTTGATATATTTGGGCAGGAATACGAGGCCGTTGTCGGAACGGAGAGGCTCGCAGTCCTTGAACTTGTCGACGTTTCTGCCGCTCTGGAAGCCGAAGGTCTCGAATACCTTGAACGGAGCCTCAACGGACAGGCAGTTGACGTTCATAATGCCCGTGTTCTTGATAACGTGGTGGGAGTAATTCTGCTTGTTGATGCAGACCGCGATGCGGTTCGGCGAGTTGGTGACCTGGGTGACGGTGTTGACGATAAGACCGTTGTCCTTCTTGCCGTCGTTGGAGGTAACTACATACAGGCCGTAGCCGATGTTGAAGAGCGCGGTGAGGTCGTTCTTGTCGGCGGTCTCGTCGTGCTGGGCGAGGTAATCCTTGCAGAGCTCGTTCGCGAGGTTCTCGAGCTGTTCCTTGCTCTGGTCGTTGAGCGCGGACATAATGCGGACGGTGGTGTCGGTGAACTCGAGGTTCTTGCAGCCCTCGAGCATCTTCTTCATCGTCTTTGCCGCGAGAGGAGCCCACGAGCCGTTCTCGATAAGACCGATAGTCTTGTTCTGGAAGTTGCGCTCGGTGAGGTGGTTGATGAATTCGCGCATGAAGGGGAAGATCTCGGCGTTGTAGGTGGTGGTCGCGAGAACGATCCTGCCGTAGCGGAACGCGTCCTCAACGCACTCAGCCATATCCTCGCGCGCGAGGTCGTTTACAACTACCTTCGGGCAGCCCTTGACTCTGAGCTTTTCGGCGAGCAGCTCTACTGCCTTCTTTGTGTTGCCGTAAACGGAGGTGTAGGCGATCATAATGCCCTCGCTCTCAACAGAGTAGCTTGACCATGTGTTGTAGAGGTCGAGGTAGTAGCCGAGGTTCTCGGTGAGAATGGGACCGTGAAGCGGACAGATGATATGAATGTCGAGCTTAGAGGCCTTCCTGAGCAGGTTCTGAACCTGAGCGCCGTACTTGCCGACGATGCCGATGTAATAGCGTCTTGCCTCGCAAGCCCAGTCCTCATCAACGTCGAGCGCGCCGAACTTGCCGAAGCCGTCCGCCGAGAAGAGAACCTTATCCTTGCTGTCGTAGGTCACGATGACCTCGGGCCAGTGAACCATCGGAGCGGTGACGAAGGTCAGGGTATGCTCGCCGAGCTCGAGGGTATCGCCCTCGCCGACGACGATTCTTCTCTCCTCAAACTGGGTGCCGAAGAAGTTCTGCATCATGTTGAACGCCTTTGCCGATGATACGATAGTCGCGTCGGGGTAGTTCTTCATGAAGTTGAAGATATTCGCGGAGTGGTCGGGCTCCATGTGCTGAACAACGAGGTAGTCGGGCTTTCGGTCGCCGAGAGCGTCCTCGAGGTTGTTGAGCCACTCGTGGGTAAAGTTGCGGTCAACGGTGTCCATGACGGCGATTTTGCTGTCAAGGATCACGTAGGAGTTGTACGCCATGCCGTTGGGAACGTCGTACTGACCCTCAAACAAATCGATTTTGTGGTCGTTAACGCCCACATAGCGGATGTCTTTGGTGATTTCCATAAGATTTTCCTCACTTTCGTTTTTATTGATGATTATATATTTCTTAAATTGTAACATAAATTCCGGCGGTTTACAAGGTGCTTTTGTATTTTTTATTAGCAAATCTGCGCCCTTTTGAAAATCTCTGCGCGATTTCCGCCTGTATGTGCGCTGCTTCGTCAAATTCAGTCCATATGATTTGTGCATAATGACAGCTTTTCGGCATACGCGAAATTATCCGGCTTTAACGATAAAGCTGTTGATTTTCACAGAGTTTAGTTGTACAATAGTATCAGTAAAATGAGAAGGAGGAATTGACAGATGGGATTTTTTGACAGCGTGAACAAATCCGCGCCGAAGCCGTCGGGATATTCTTCGGACAGCAACCGTACAGAGGAGATCGTTTTTGAAAAGCTTCCCGAGAGCTTTGAGGATTTTTTGTCATTACCGCAGGCGCGCCTTGCGACTCCGTTTGACACTGCGGCGCTTACTGTGCTCGCGTTCTGCTACTACCCCGATAACCCCGATTTGTCACTTTCGATGATAGAATATCTTCGCGGGCCGAGACCGCTCAGCGGCTACGACAAGAGCTTCATAATGGATCGCTTCCGCGACGGCGACTATGTGCCGCGCTCGTACTTTGAGGGCGCGACTCCGCAGAACGATTATCTGCCGCAGGAGCCGTACCGCGTGCGCGTCAGCGAGAACCCTTACTCCTATCAGAATGAGAACTACGCCACGCTCCATATACGTTCGGGCGGCGCGGACAGTCCGCGTCAGGTGCAGCTCAGGCTTGCAAAGGACGGCAGGTGGTATCTCTGGGAGCAGTTCATTTTAGTCGGAATAAGACCGCCCGAGAGCTCTGACCCGTGGGCGTAAATATAAGATATGTATACGCGGAGAGGTTTGGCGGTTTCGTCAGGCCTCTTGTTATAATCCGCGAAAAAATTTGCATAATACTATTGACAAATGGAATTAGATTTGATACAATCTAATTGAACACAATCAAAGGAGATGAGCAAATGGGATTTTATGATTATAAGCTGAAGAAACGCCGCGGCGGCGAGCTTGACCTCGCACAGTGGCGCGGCAGGGTGGTGCTCGTTGTAAACACCGCCACGGGCTGCGGTTTCACACCGCAGTACGAGGGACTTGAGGCGCTGTATGAGAAGTACCACGACAAGGGCTTTGAGGTGCTCGACATACCCTGCAACCAGTTCGCGAATCAGGCTTCGGGTACAGATGAGGAGATACACGAGTTCTGCACAGCGCGGTTCAAGACTCAGTTTGACCAGATGGCAAAGAGCGAAGTAAACGGCGAAAACGAGCTCGGGCTTTACACGTTCCTCAAGGCTCAGGCTCCCTCGGAGGAGGTCAAGGGCGTGAAAAACAAGCTCACGATGAAGGCGATAGCCAAGATGAGCACGAGCGCCAAGGCTGACTCCGACATCAAGTGGAACTTTACGAAGTTTCTTGTAGACCGTGAGGGCAATGTGGTAAAGCGCTACAGCCCGACCTGTCCGCCGAAGGACATCGACGCGGATATAGCAAAGCTGATTTGAAAGGAAGGATAAATATGGCAGTATTGGAAGTTACAGGCGCGAGCTTTGAGAAGGAAGTATTACAGTCCGACAGACCCGTGTTGGCGGATTTCTACGCTGACTGGTGCGGTCCCTGCAAAATGCTCAGACCGATTCTTGAGGAGATCTCAGACGACAGACAGGACGTAAAGGTCGTATCGATCAATATTGACGAGGAGGACGAGCTCGCCGAGCAGTTCGACGTGAGCGCGATTCCCTGCGTAGTGCTGATAAAGGACGGCATGGAGGTCGACAGAAGCGTCGGCTTAAAGCCCCGCGAGGCGCTTGAGGAGCTTTTGTAATGTATGATATAATCATAATCGGCGCGGGGCCCGCCGGCATGACAGCCGCGATTTACGCGCGCCGCGCCGCCAAGACCGTGCTCGTGCTCGAGGCTCTGAGCTACGGCGGTCAGATTATCAACACCCCCGACATCGAGAATTACCCAGCGGCGGCTCACGTTTCGGGCTTCGACTTTGCAACGGGCGTTTACAATCAGGCGAAAGAGCTCGGTGCGGAGTTCAAGTTTGAGAAGGCTCTCGAAATCGTTGACAGGGGAGAGGACAAGCTAGTCCGAACCAAGAAGAACGAATACACCGCGAAGGCTGTGATCATCGCGACGGGCAGCGAGAACCGTAAGCTCGGCGTTGAGAACGAGGACAGGCTCGTCGGCAGGGGTATCTCATACTGCGCGACCTGCGACGGCGCGTTTTACCGCAAAAAGACAGTCGCGGTAGTGGGCGGCGGCAACACCGCCCTTGAGGACGCGCTATATCTATCTGACGTCGCGGAAAAGGTATATCTGATTCACCGCCGCGATTCCTTCAGGGGCGAGGAAGCCTCGGTTTCGCTGCTCAGAGAGCGCGATAACGTCGAGTTCGTGCTCAACAGCACCGTAAAGGAGCTGCATTTTGAAAAGAAGCTCAGCGCTGTGACGGTTGAGGATAAGTCGGGAGCCGAGAGAAAAATCGAGGTCGACGGACTCTTCGTCGCGGTCGGCAGGACTCCCGAGAACCGGAACTTCGCGTCCGTCATCGAGCTTGACGGCTCAGGCTACGCGGTCGCAGGCGAGGATTGCCGCACAAAGACGGACGGTATCTTCGTCGCGGGCGACAACAGGACTAAGGAAGTGCGCCAGCTTGTCACCGCAGCCGCCGACGGAGCGGTCGCGGCAACAGCGGCGGTAAGCTATATCAATACAAAATAACAAAACAGGAAAGGCTGAATTTTCAGACCTTTCCTGTTTTTGTATGTATTGGTTTTAGATTGCTGATTATGACTCCGCTTCCTCTTCTGCGGATTCCTCGAGCTTTTTGACCACAACGCGCATGATGCGCTGATTCTCGACCTCCATGACGGTGAAGCGGAAGCCGTCAGCCTCAATGCTCTCGCGCTTTTTGGGGATAGTGCCCGCGTGCTCGAGAATGAAGCCGCCGACGGTGATGGAGTCGCTTTCAAGCGCGCCCTCGTCGATGTTGAAGAGCGCGAGCATATCGTCAAGCTCGATGTCGCCGTTGACAAGGAACTCGTCCTTGCCGATTTTGTAGTAGGTGTGCTCGATTTCCTCGTCCTCGTCCCAGATATCGCCGACAATTTCCTCGAGCAAATCCTCCATCGTCACGATACCGAGCGTGCCGCCGTATTCGTCGGTGACGATAGCGATGTGGTTTCTGGTGCGCTTGAAGTTGCTCAGGATCTTTGAGAGCTGCTGTGATTTGAATACGAAGAACGGCGGCTGAATGATCTCCTTGAGCTCGGGAGCCTTGCCGTCCGCGAGGCATTCGAGATAGTCGCGTGTGTGCAGAATGCCGACGATATTGTCGATCGTTTCCTCATAGACGGGAATACGCGAGTAGCGGTTCTCGATGATGATGTCCTTGATTTTCTGCTGTGAGTCCTCGATGTTGATAAAAACCACGTCGACTCTCGGCGTGAGTATCTCCTCGGCGGTCGTCTCGTCAAAGTCGAGAGCCGAACGAACCATTTCGCTCTCGCTCTCCTCGAGAACGCCTTCCTCCTCAATGCTCTCGACGATGTATTTCAGCTCGTTTTCGGTGACGGAGGGAGCGTCCTCGCTCTTGCCCGCGATTTTGAGCGCGAGCGAGCGCAGCTTCATGAAGATGAAAACGAGAGGTGTGAGCACGATGGTGATGAATTTGAGCAGACCCGCGGTTTTTGCGGAGAAGTCGTCGCAGTGCTCCTTAGCAAGACACTTCGGGATAACCTCGCCGAAGGTCAGGATCAGCAGGGTGGTCGCGCCTGTGGCGATAGCGGAGCCTACGTCGCCGAAAAGTCTCAGGCAGAGCACCGTCGCAATGGACGAGCAGCCGAGGTTGACGATGTTGTTGCAGATAAGTATAGCGGTCAGGGCGTTGTCGAAGTGCTCGATAACGTACAGCACCTTTTCCGCGTTTTTGTCGCCGTTCTCAACCGAATGCTGGACGCGTATGCGGTTGACAAAGGAAAACGCGGTTTCGGTCGCCGAAAAGAATGCCGACAGCAGCACGAGCAGACCGATGACGACGCCCATTATTATGTTGGAATCCAAAGAAACTCACTCCATAATTGTATAATTACAATAATAGTACAATAATTCCGTAAAATAATTATTATTTATTAGAAATATAACGTGAAAATCTTGAAAAAGAATGCGTTTGATGATATAATACAAAATGGTTTCATATCGTTTTCGCGAAACTCATATGCATTACTGTCCGCCTTTCGGGAAAAATAACCGCGGAGGTGCGAAACAGAAAATGATTTTGCAAAGCGATGATGAATTTGTACGCTGTCCGGGCGATATGGAGCCCGGGACGGAGAATGAGGAGAGTCAGCCGTGCCAGCTTCCCGACACAGGCTCAATGCTCTTTGCCCACAAGGACAAGATAATACACTGCCTGACGATAATCGGTCAGGTTGAGGGACACTACCTGCTCTCCGACCGCAGCAAAACCACAAAGTACGAGCATATTCTTCCGCTTCTCGTGTCGATCGCCCAGGACGAGCGGATCGACGGACTGCTGATTCTGCTCAACACCGTCGGCGGCGACGTCGAGGCGGGGCTTGCGATAGCCGAGGTGATATCGGGGCTGAGAAAACCGACCGTGTCGATCGTACTCGGCGGCGGTCACTCTATCGGAATACCGCTCGCTGTAGCGGCGAAGCGCAGCTTTATCGCGAAGAGCGCTTCCATGACCGTCCACCCCGTGCGAACAACGGGGCTGACGCTCGGAGTGCCGCAGACCTTTGAGTATTTCCGCAGAATGCAGGACAGGATAACGAACTTTGTGGTCGAAAACTCAGGCATCACACCCGAGCGCTACAGCGAGCTTGTGCTCAACACGGGCGAGCTTGTCACCGACGTCGGAACTATCCTCGACGGAGAGGACGCGGTGCGCGAGGGTCTGATAGACAGCGTCGGCACTGTTTCCGACGCGATAGACGCGCTGTATGAACTCATAATCAACCAATAAAAACGCGAACGCCGTTTCCTTTAGCGGCAGCGGCGTTTGCCCAAAAACCAAGGAGGCTACATATGACAATTCTAGACGCAGTAATCCAGGGCGTAGTTCAGGGTCTGACCGAATTTCTGCCCGTGTCAAGCAGCGGCCACCTCGCCATCACCCAGCATATTCTGGGCGTCAGCGGCGAGAGCAACCTGTTCTTCGACGTAATGCTTCACATCGGCACCTTAGTCGCGGTAATCGTCTTTTACCACAAGCTGATCGGCAGCCTGATCGTGGAGTTTTTCCGCATGCTCAAGGACATTTTCACAGGCAAGTTCAGCTGGAAGAACATGAACTACGAGCGCAACCTCATTATGATGCTCATCATCGGACTTCTTCCGCTTGTTCTGGTGTTTATCCCGATTCCGGGCACAGGCATGAAGGTCAAGGATCTCGCGGACGTATTTTCCGCGTCGCCGGTGCTTCTGGTCACGGCAATCTCGCTGTGCGTAACGAGCGCCCTGCTTCTTGTCGGCATCATCTGCAACAAGCGCAACTCTCAGGTTTCCTTCAAGCACATGAAGGGCAGCTCCGAGGGTGCTAAGGGCAGAGAGAGCTACACCGTAGTCGACGCGCTCTGCGTCGGTCTTATGCAGTGTGTGGCGGCTATCTTCCCGGGTATCTCGCGTTCGGGCTCAACCCTCGCGGTCGGCGAAATGCGCGGCATCAACAAGCAGAAGGCTCTCGACTACACCTTCGTTCTCGGCACTCCCGCAATCATCGCGGCAGCCGCTATGGAGGGTCTCGACGTAGTAAAGAACCCCGCTTCCGCCAATGTCGAGCTCGTGCCCACCCTTATCGGCATGGCGGTCTCGGCGGTAGTCGGCTACCTTGCTATCTGGATCTTCAAGTGGTTCCTCAAGTCCGATAAGATGATCATTTTCGTAGTCTACACCGCGGTAGTCGGCATCGGACTTATCGTCGTTTCAATCATCGAGATCATGAACGGCACCAACCTCTTCACAGGCGCGCCCATCGGAAACAATCTTTTCCCGATGCCCGTCGCAGGATAACTAAATAGGAGTGACAGCTTTGGCAGCAAAAAAGCAGTCAAAAAAATCTACAGCTAAATCAAAAACAGCCGCGCGCACCCGCGCAAAGCGCAAATCGCCGCAGCCGCAGAAGCCGCGGCTCAGCCCGAGAATAAAGTCGATACTATACGTCGCTCTGGCGATAATCTTCGGCGTGATGGTATTCATTCCCGGCAGCAACGTCTGGACGGCTATCCGCTCGTTCTTCTTCGGCATCTTCGGTCTGGGAATGCTGCTGATTCCCGCGTTTTTCATCTACATGACCGTGATGAATGAGAAAGAGAGGTACGTCGCGCACTTTGAGGCGAAGGTCGCGCTGTGCGTGCTGACGATACTCTTCGCGGGCGCGTTCGTCTATATGCTCGGCGGCGCGAAGCACCAGAATATGAACTACTTCGCGGCGCTCGGCAACCTCTACCTCGACGCGTTTAACGACACGGGCTACATTCCGCTCGTCTGCGGTCTTATCGGCGGCATTCTGGGCTATCCGCTCGCGTTCTTCTGCGGCAGCACGGTCGCGCTTATTCTCACCATAGTCGCGCTCGCCGTTCTGATATTTATCCTCACCAACCTCAGCGTAAAGGACGTTGCGCGAGCCGCGAGCCGCACAATGGACCGCGCGAAGCGTGCGGGCGAGGAACAGCGCCGCCGCTACCGTGAGCGCATGGAGCAGCGACGTCAGCGTGACGAGGAGGAACGCCGTCAGCGCGAGCAGGAGGAGTACATAAACGACAGGTACGCGACGGATTTTCCGCAGTACACGCCGTCGAATACGGGCGCGATCGATATTCCGCTCGATTCCCCCAAGAAGAAGCGCCGCAAGCGCAGGGATGTGCCCGAGGAGAAGGTCGAGCAGAGCAACACCGAGGTCGATTATTCCGACTCCAACGAGGGCAACGCCTCCGAGCTTGACCTTTCGACCGACCTGATAAATATCATCAGCCGCGCGGAGCGTTCCTACGACAACAATACAGATTCGACCGTCGAGCATATCGCCGACGATATCTCTCAGGAGAAGCGCTCACAGCACATCTCACAGGGAGCGGTTCAGGCTGACCCCGAGACCGTGCCCGTCGAGGTGCCGAAGCGCGAGCCGCCCAAGAAGCCTGCAGAGCCTGCCGCTGAGCCGTCGGAGTTCGACAACGCCGGCTACAAGGCGGAGCAGCCGGTTGAAAAGAAGAAGGTCTATCATTATCCGCCGATACAGCTTCTGCGGCTCAACGAAAACAACAACGACCTCAGCGCGCGCGAGGAGCTTGAGCAGAATTCGCGCAAGCTGGTGGACACGCTCCAGAGCTTCGGCGTAAACGCGAAGATCGTCAATATCTGCCGCGGCCCGTCCGTAACACGCTACGAGCTGCAGCCCGCGCCGGGAGTAAAAATCAGCA
>JAEEGL014244189.1_pt1 | contig 17196 bp, 12 predicted proteins | sample 9134231 | NCBI WGS metagenome assembly JAEEGL01 (sample SAMN16246548, study PRJNA631951) | gut metagenome | biome: gut microbiome; feature: rumen; material: fiber-attached | host: Bos | place: Iran: Karaj | collected 2018-10
CAGATAGGAATACTACACCGCCAAGCGCATCTGGTACGTGTTCGCGAAGAACTTCTGCAGTAGCTTTGCCGACTTCTTCTGGAGTAGATTGTTTCTCTTGCTGTTTGCCGGCTAGAATCATGTTGACTTTGAGAATGCAGCCAGCGAGGTCGATATTCTTGGCGGTTAGAGCCTCGAAGAGGCGGTCGAGGATGGCGCCTGTAGTTAGGATATTCTGCTCGATAGTGTAATCGCCATCGTAAACGAGTTCTGGTTCGACGATTGGTACGATATTGTTGTCTTGGCAGATTTTGGCATATTCGGCAAGAATTTCGCAGTTGGTCGAAATGGCAGTGTTGCTTGGGCTATGATCGGTGAGTTCGAAGGCGGCACGCCATTTGGCGAAACGGGCGCCCATCTGATAATACTCTTTGAGGCGTTCATCGAGTCCGTCGAGGCCTTGGGTATATTTTTCGTCAGTTCCTTCGATATTAACAAGACCTTGGTCGACCTTGATACCTGGGATGACGCCGCGGTCTTTGAGGAAAGATACATAATCGCGACCGTCGTCAGCGTGCTGGCGAGCGGTTTCGTCGAAGAGGATGACGCCGCTCGTGTATTGTTCGAGATCTGGTGTCGTGAAGAAAATATTACGATAATCGCGGCGATGTTGTTCGTCGTCTGGGATATTCATCGATTCAAATTTTTTATGGATGCTTCCGCCTGATTCATCGGCGGCTAGAATGCCCTTCCCTGGGGTCATGAGAGCTTTTGTGGTTTGTTCGATTTCGTTCATTTTTCTCCTTTCGGTTCATCTTGTTTGATGCGATAATAATCGTTCATTATTTTATTTTCGAGAGCGGAAAGATTGGTCGTATTGCTGAGTTTGGAATTCTCGGCATTAGCGCGGGCCAGCAGGAGGGCTTCGTCTGGGCTCTTATCTAGCGCGATGGCGCCAAATAATGAGGCGGCTATGGTTAGGTGGGACGAAAATCTAGTCATTAGGTCTTTTTTATTCTGAAGAGTCCAGTCAACGCGGTGGCCGTTATAGCTTATGTAATTATTGGCAATGAAGGCGTAATCGTTGCGGTTTTTAAGTTTAATATTACTAATGACAAAGTCGGCACGAGTGATTAGCTCCTGGATGTGGGTAGTGTTAGGATTAGTCGATTTACCGACGTAAAAGGCGAGCTTTGTGCGCTTGCTGAGGCTAAGGTAGTTGAGAATTTCGGACGAGAGTTTTGGCGTAATAATTGCAGAGCTGTCGATATAGATCCAATCTGGACTATCTGATGGTACTTCCCATTTTGTAAATAGCGGCTCGCTTGGACAGAGATGACAGGTGCTTTCGTTTTGGCAGAGTATGTAACGATAGGAAACATAGGCGTCTTTAGTAACGAATTGTCCATCGATAAAAGATGCTGGCGCGTTTGAGATATTGGCATGAAGACCGAAGCGGCTAAGCACCTCGAGGCTAATGCTGGCGCCGCCATAGATACTGACGCGCGAAAAATAATCATGATGACCACCATTAAATGCGAGATCGAGCCAATTGACGCCGTTCGCGTCTTCTTCGAACGAATTGTTGCGGCCGTCGAGGCGCAGATAAACATCTTTGGTGATGTTGCCGATAATTACTACACTAGGCATTAACTAAAGTATAGCATAAGCGGTTATAATTCGCCCCAATCGTGGCCGATTTTGACGTCGACGGCTAATTTAACCTGGAGTTCGGGTGCGACTTGCTCCATTTTATCTTGGAGAATCTTGGCGATTTTGCTAGCATCTTTTTCATCGCATTCAACAATGAGCGAGTCGTGGATTTGGAGAATGAGTTTGGCGCTATCTGGAAGGGCTTTGTCGACGGCGAGCATGGCCTTCTTCATGAGGTCAGCTTCGGTACCCTGAATTGGCATATTGGCAGCGGCGCGCTCGGCGGCGGTGCGAACGAGGAAGTTTGGTGCATGGAGGTCTGGGGTTGGGCGGCGGCGACCGAAGAAGGTCTCGACGTAGCCGATAGTCCTACCCTGCTCGAGGGTTTGGTCAAGATATTTACGCATCGGTGCGCGGAGCTCAAAGTAGCGTTCGATGAAGGCTTTTGCTTCGGCAAAGCTCATGTCGGCGGCGTCGGCAAGACCTTTGGGACTCATGCCATAGAGGACGCCGAAGTTGATGACTTTGGCGGCGCGACGCTGTGCCTTAGAAACTTCCGACATTGGAATATGGAAGGCGTCGCTAGCGGTTTTAGTATGAATATCGAGGCCAGAATTGAAATCGTCGATCAGCGCTTGGTCGTGGCTTAAGGCGGCTGCGAGACGTAGCTCGAATTGAGCGTAGTCGGCGGAGACGAAGATTTTTCCTTTGTCGGCGACAAAACAATTGCGGATACGCTTGCCATCGTCACTTCTTACAGGGATATTTTGGAGATTAGGATTGATACTCGAGAGGCGGCCGGTGGCCGTGACGTTTTGTGTGTAGGTGGTATGAATGCGGTAATTATTGTCGGCGAGTGCTGGAAGTGGCGTGACATAGGTGCTCAAGAGTTTGCCAATTTCGCGGTAGCGTTCAATCTTGGGAATGATTGGGTGGAGGCTGCGGAGCTTATCGAGCTCTTTGGCGCCGGTTGAATAAGCGCGTTGGGTTTTCTTGATGCCTTTGGTTGGAAGCATAAGCTTATCAAAGAGAACTTCGGAGAGTTGAATAGGTGAATTTACATTGAAGCTCTGCCCGGCATCCTCGCAGATGGCTTGTTCGAGTTCGGCGGTTTCACTAGCGAATTCCTTGCGGAGTGCCTCGAAACGCTCTTTGTCGATTTTGACGCCAATTTTTTCCATCTTGTATAAGACTGGGATGAGCGGCAAATCGAAATCGGTTGCGATTGATTCGAGTTTCGGTATGGCGGCAAGTTGTCGGCGCTGGTTAATGTATTCGTCCTCTGGTTTAGCGGGGCTGATTAATTCAAGTTGGTTGCTTTTTTTATCGAGCGGGTCGAGCAAGAAATCGATCTGGCCGAGGTCCCAGTATGGGCGCCCGTTTATGATGTTTTGGGCAAGCTCTTCGTTATCGTGCATGTCGGCTTTGACGTTTTGGCTAAGATAGAGTTCGTCGGGGATGTCTACCTCGATATCGAGCGGAGCTGGTAAGGAGTATTGCGTAGTAGCGCTAGCCGGCTTTGTCTTTTCTTTGACGGCTGGTTTTTCTGTTGTAGTTTTTATAACATTTGTATTTGGGAAGAGTTTTTTGAATTTGCTAACAAGTGAGTTGAAACGATATTTTTGGAGCACCGCGAGGACGTCGTCAGGGTTAAAGTCGGCCAGTTTGGTACCATCGGGGTCAAATTCGACTGGCGCGTCAAACTGAATTTGGCCGAGCTGTTTACTTATGTAGGCAAGTTCTTTACCGTTTTTTAGCTTTTGCCCGGTTGAACCGGGTATTTCGTCGACGTGAGCATAGATATCGTCGAGAGTACCGTATTGCTGTAGGAGCTTGATGGCGCCTTTTTCGCCGATACCAGGCACGCCAGGGATATTGTCTGACGAATCGCCTTTGAGGGATTTTAGGTCGAGGAATTGGGACTTTTTGAGACCATATTTAGCTTCGACGGCGGCAATGTCGAACTTCTGAACATCGCTAAAGCCGCGCTTCAGCTGGTACATATGGATATCTTCGTCGACAATTTGGAGCATGTCGAGGTCTCCGGAGATAATTTCGACACGGACATTCTTAGCAGCGGCGCTTCGAGCGAGAGTTCCAATGATGTCGTCAGCTTCATAATCGTCGAATTCATAAAGTGGGATATGAAATGCTTCAAGGAGCTCCATTAGGAATGGTATTTGGGCATAGAAATCGTCAGGGGCGGGTTTGCGGTTGGCTTTATAATCGGCGTAAATTTCGCGACGACGGCGAATATTCGTTTTTGGTTTGTCCCAAGCGACTGCGATGTATTCTGGTTCTAGCTTTTCGATAATCTCAATCAGCATGGCAGCGAAGCCATAAACGCCACCAGTTGGAGTTCCGTCAGGAAGCGAGAGGTGGCCCATAGCGTAGTAGCCACGATAGAAAACACTTTTGCCGTCGATGATTGTGAGATTATCTTTCATGTCATTATTATATCATCGGGCGGTATTTGTTGGCGCTTATGCTTTGACTTTTCTTGAAAATAGTTTGTAATTTTATGTGATGGAATGATCGAGAAAACGGGTGGAACCAAATGGCACTTTGCATTTGATTTGCTCGGTTCCAAGTGTGTCGGCGCAGTGAATTTTGCGTGCGCCAAAACGAAGATTGATGGCGTCTTCGGCTGTGCAGATGGCGGCATGACGGTCTTTTTGGTCTTGCTCGAGGCAAAGTTGAGCATTGGGTTGGGTTTGGAGCTTATAGAGCGTAATGCCGATGATAAAGACGGGCGTATCGAGATTTTTGAAGAGTTCACGAGCGACGCGAGCGATATCGTGGTCGGTATGAATGGCTTCTTTGAGGATGGTTTGGCGATGTCTGTGGCCGTTTATGAAATCATAAGTCCAGACATAAATGCCGCGAGCGTAGAGATTCTTGCTGCGCAAGCGATAACCTACATCTTCGGCGAGATGGACGAGGCGTTGCTCGGTTTCTTGATGAGTAAGATTGCGGCTGTCGAGAACGTATTCGCGACCGATGCTTTTAATACCATAAGTAACGTCGTCCACTTCGAAGCCGCGGAGGCGGCGATACCATTTGTGCCCCTCGATGCTCTTGCAGACGAGTTTTACGAGAGTCATTTCATCGGCGTCGAGGAATTGGAGTGGCGTAAAAATACCGACCGCATTAAGACGGGCCTCCATGCGAACATTGATGCCAGGAAGGTCGGTGAGTTTGAGCTTCGCGAAGATTTCGCGTTGGTTATCCTCGGTGATTTCGTCGAGGCCGTCGGGCTTATGTAATTCGCCAGCGAGTTTGGCGAGAAAGCGGTTGCTGGCGATACCGATATTACAACGCATATGGCAGCCAATTTCGGTTTTCAGGCGGTGTTTGAGCTCGGCGCCGAGTTCATAGCGGCTACGCTGATAGGCGCTTTGTGGGGCATCTTTTAGATCGATGACGCCCTCGTCGATGGATTTCATGACGACGTTGGGCGAATAGTCGCGCATGATGCGTTTGAGTTTCTCGTGTACGAAGATATACTTGCTCGGCTCTGACTCAGCAAAAACAATGCCCGGGCAAATCGCGCTGGCTTCGCGGGCGCGCATGCCAACTTTGACGCCCTTAGCTTTGGCTTCGTAGCTGGCGGTAATAATGCAGGAATTTGGCACGAGGCGGTTGGTAATGGCGACAGGACGGCCGCGTAGCATGGGGCGACACTGCTGCTCGATAGAGGCGAAACAGGAATTTAGATCAATGTAGAGAATGTCGTTCTTTAGTTCAGGCATATTGATCTCCCTCGAATTCAAGATACCAGTTGAGCGATTCGCTATCGAGCGTGATGCGGTAGTCGCTAGACCCGTCTGTAATATCGAAGGCGAAGATGGTTTTGAGGCCGTCGTAGCGAGGATGGACGAGACCGATTTCGCTGATTAATACTTCCCTGCCGGAGCTGGTACGAAAGCAGACTGGTCGGCAGTGGCCGAGGATGTTGCGCGAAAAAGTTGCGTCAACATCGATAGGTTCGTGGAGTGGGTTTTGATAAGAAGATTGATTCATAAAAATCCTTTGCGCTTAGCGGTTGATAGAGGTTGTGACGCAATATTGGCGTCGGAAATTTATGAATCAAAGTCAGGGGCCGAAGCATGACTTGATGATATTATTCTAGCATAAAAAAGTGACTGTCGATATAGCTGACAGTCACGGGTCAATGAGTTACAGATGGCGGCTTATCTGCTGCCGGTGCCGTTGCAGTAGCTGCACTTGGTAGCCGGACCGAAAGCATGGGTCTGAGTACCGGTGCCATTGCAGTACGGACAAGTGCCAGTGCCACTACCGGAGTATCCGGTGTAACTGCGGCAGCCGCTGCACATACCGTTCTCGCAGTAAGTGAGGGTGCCGCATCGATTGCAGCGCATGTACTGTGCCATCTTATCACCACCTTTCTAAAAAGGACTAGAGCGCTAGGCGCTCCGTAATTGTATAGTACAATAAATGCGCGTGATTGTCAATGATTATATAATTATTTTTCAAGAAGTATATTAATGAAGTCGAGCGTATCTCCATCATACTCGCTAGTATCTGGGAAATCGAGTGCCTTAATACGCTCATAGACGGCTTTGATGAGCTGTTTGAAGGTTGTAGCTTCGGATTCATCGAATTCGAGCGTAAGCGAGTGGAAGTTCCCTGCCGTATCTGGCTTTACGAAGTCAATGCGACCAGTTGTAACCTTGTAGTTTGCGAAACTATGGCTATTTTCGATGAGGAATTTGTAGAAATAGAGCTGAATTTTGTAATTAAGTGTGCCGTCTTTATCGTTCCATTTAGTCTTTGGTTTACCGGTCTTAAAGTCGGAGACAGTGATAGTTTTATCGGCTTCATTGACTTCGACGCGATCGATTTTGCCGCCGATGAGGACATCGTCGAGGGCAATATTCTCATTAAAGAAGCTTCGTTCGGATTCGGCGTTAGTGTTGCGCAATTTATCGCCAAGATGTTCGAGAAAGGCTGGGAGTTCGGCTTCGCCGCGGTCGCGCAAGTCGCGTCGGATATCTTCGTCGACGTCGGCCTTTTCAGTTAGTTCTTGGTAGAGCTTGTAGGCATCGTCATTAGAGAGGTTTTCTTTATTGAGGCAATCCATTACCTCGTGAACAAGGTTGCCGTATTCGATATTGAAGCTACTTTCGCCACGTACGCCAATAATGTAGCTAATAAAGAATGCAAGTGGCCCGCCATATTCGACGTTAATATAAGCATTGAGGTGGGTTGGGGATAGCCGGAAATGCTCGACTTTTGGTTTGTATAGATTTTTACGCACCTCATCATCTGGGACGTATTTGTCGAACCAGTTATCTGGAGCGATGGTCTTCGGTTCGATTTCGGTTGCGACGCTCGGGATGATTTCTTGGAAGGTTTCCGGCATAACGCGACTGAGGATTTTGTCGTCTTGCTCGAAGGTGTCGAGGAATTTGAGGCGATCGTTCTCGCGACCAGTGAAATCAGAAGCGCTATATGACATGCGCAGCTCTTTTTTGGCGCGCGTAATTGCGACAAAGAAGACGCGGATTTTTTCGTCGGCAGAATCGCCGGTATGATGAACATATTCGAGGTTGCGCGGGAGAGTTAGATGGTCGGTATTTCCCTTAGCGTCGGACCAGTTGTAGTTGTCGACGGCAATCATAAAGACATAATCGTACTCGAGGCCTTTACTGGAGTGGACGGTTTGCACGACGACGGCGTCGTCGGCTTCGTGGTATGGTGAGCGGTCGAGGATTTGGAGCTTAGCGTCGATATAGGCTTGGATGCGAGCGCAGAATTCGGCGAGAGTGAGTTTCTTATCGCCGCGTATCATGACGGATTCGCGGAGAGTGTTGAGATTGCTATAGAAATCGTAATCGTTATAATCTGGATAAAGCTTGCTCGCGATGGTACTAACGAAATAATCGGCTGAGCGCGTGGTGGTCTCGGCGGCGAGTTTGACGCAGAATTCGGCGGCATTTCGGACATTTTCGGGACGTTTTTCGTCGAGCATTTCTTCAATGATACTGCGATGATTAGATTTGGCGCTCGTGATAAGGTCGAGCATGGTTGCAGTATCGATATTCCAGGCTTCGAGCGAGAAGATGTGGAAGCAATATTCGTCAGTAAACTGAGGTTTCTCGGCAAGCTTTAAGAGAAATTCGCAGAATTTCATAATATTCGCGATTTTTGGATTGTCGAGAATGTTCTCGCGCTTTTCGTAGGATACGCGAATATCGTAAGCATGGAGATATGGCAGGATTGATGCGAGATGTTTATGCTTCGGTGCAATGATGGCAATTTTGCTACCTACGACACCTTCGTCGATGAGGGCGCGAATTTGATGTGCGATGCTAGAATATTCGGCTTGATAAGTCTTAAACATGCGGTACTCGAGGCGAGTGTTATCTGGAGGATTCGCGGCGATGATGGTTTTGTCGATATTGACGTTTGGCGCTTTACAGAAGCGGTATTCGCCCTGCTCGATGACATTGTGGGCGAGCTCGAGGATTTCGGCACTGCTACGGTAGTTCTGATTGAGTAGAATATGCGTTGGGTGATACTTATTATCGAAATCGAAAAAGTTTGAAGTGTTGGCGCCCTGGAAGCCATAAATTGCTTGATCGTCGTCACCGACGGCCATGATGTTCGGTGAGCCTTCGTTGGCAGGATTATCGGTGAGAAGCGCGACAAGCTGGCTTTGAGCATCGTTCGTATCTTGATATTCATCGAGGAGGATATATTGGAAGCGTTCTTGAGCATTATAGCGGATGTCGTCATTTTTTCTGAGTAGGTCAATTGCCATTAAGATCATGTCGTTGTAATCGTAAAGTTTGCCCTTCTCTAGCTCTTCGCTGTAGCGTTTAAGGATATAGGCAAGGTCGTTGAGCTTTAGGGTGGCGGCAGTATCTTTGAAAACAAAGTTGTTATCGCTGTCTTTCTCGAAGAATTTTGCACGCCAACTATAGAGTGGCTTAGCGATACTGACGCCTTCTTCTTGATTGAGTAGGATTTGGGCAAGTGAGCGGTAGTAGATATGCGAAAGCGGTTCGACGTGGTCTGTAATATAGCTAGTCGATTTGTCGACGAAATCCTTGAGCGTGTTTAGGATATTTTCGTAATTCGGGAGCGTCTTTGGGTATTTTTTGCTACCGATTTCTTCGAGGTCGTCTTTGATTGCGGCGAGGATCTCCTTATTATCGGCCTTGTTTTGCTCGATAATTGTTTGGATATCGTCATAGTCAAGCGCGGCGGCCTTAAGGTCATTAATAGCGCCCTTAATCTTATCTGTGCACCATTCGCCGCGGAGTGGCGAGGTGATTTTTAGCTCGTTCTGGATTTTGCGAATGATTGTAAAACGGTCGAGATCATCGATACTATTTTCGAGTTCTGGTCGATGTTCACTAAGAAGATATGTGCCGAATGAGTGATAGGTGTGAATTTGGACTTTGTAGGCATCGGGGCCGATGAAGCTAGCGAGGCGATGGCGCATATTATAGGCAGCGGCGTCGGTGAAAGTAAGACAAAGGATATTATCTGGGGAAACATCAGTTTTTTGGAGGATATTTGCAACGCGGACGGATAGAAGCTGAGTTTTACCGGTACCTGGTCCAGCAATGACGAGAAGCGGCCCGTCAATAAAATCGACGGCTTGACGCTGTTGTTTGTTTAGTGACTTGTATGCTTGTTCAAATTCCATACACAAATTATAGCATTTGCCAAAAAATCGGCCCCTTGTCGGAGCCGATTTTTGAGTTTTAGTTTTTGTCTTACTTGCGAGTAATAATGAAGATAGCGCTTGCGCCGCCGATTAAGATAAGCGAACCGAGGATAATCTCGACAACGATGCTTTTGTTATTTTGCTCTTCTTCGGTTTTGGTTTCCGAAGTTTCGGTGGCTGGTTCGGTCGTTGGAGTTTGATCGTTTCCGCTGATTATTGCATCTTCTTTTGCAATGATTTCTTCGGTCGTTTTTGGCTCTTCAGCAACAGCAACCTTTTGTTCAGGTATGGTCGCGACGGTTTCTTTGGCGACTTTTTGCGAGCTCTGATTAGTTGCAGTTTGCGCAGTTGCGACTGGTTGCTGTACGGGCGTCTCGGTAGTAGTCTGTGGGGCTGGCGTAGCTGGTGCGGCTGGTTGTGGGCAAGTTGAGGTATCTAGAGTAGCGTGTTCACTAATCTTGTCGCCACCGGTGAAGGTGCCGCCACAGATATTAACTTTGCCCTTTGACCAGACGGCTACCCAGTCAATTGGAAACTTGAATGTACCGTTATAAATATAGACCGGAGATGAGTTCTTGGCCCAGATTGATGGGTAGAGCCACGAACGGATTGAGCCGTTATTGATTGTGATTTTGCCGCCATTATGCATAATGCCGTAGTCGCCTTCGATGTAGCCGGCATTCATAGTGATGGTGCCGTAGTTAGTAATAGGGGCAGTGCTATCGCGATGCGATGTCTTTTTGATGATGCCGCTATTTATCGTCAAAGTACCATTGTTCACGATATTCGACTTTCCGGCGACTGCATTTTCGATATGCGCACCTTCTGCAATAGTGAGATTACCGTTATTTATAACATTGCAATTGGTTGAATAGTTGATAGTGGCGGTTTCGCCGGCGCTTACGACTATGTTGCAGCTACCGTCGCCATTATCGGTTTGATTGATTGCTTGGACTCCGGTTGGCATAAGAGCTAGACCAGATGCGATACCAAGCGTTAATAATAATTTCTTCACTTTATACTCCCAAAATGAAATATAACTATATTATATCAAATTTTAGAGAAAAAGTCAAGCGTTTTGAACTACTTTTGGTTATTTTGCAAGATTATGTTCTGGACTTGGTTAATCAGGGGGTAGCCTTCCTTATCTACGACTTGCAGAGCGGTATATCCTTCGACGGTTTTGAGGTCATCAATTATGCTGTCTGGCGACTCTCCGGCTTGTAAGCGTTTGCCGAAGCGGAAGTTGCGCGAGCTTTCTGAGCAGGTGAGACGGAGATCGTCGATGCCGCAGGATAGGTCCGCAGTTGTTCGTTCAGCGCCGTGTCGCTCGAGATAGTCGGCCATCTCGGTATGCGCTTCATTGATATATTCCTCAATATTGTCGCCGCTTGCTTCGCGGTAGCCAGCACCGATGGCATAGATGTTTTTAAGTGAGCCACAGAGGAGGATTCCTGTAATATCTTCGCATAGCTCGATTGTAGCCTGTTCATTCGAGAAGACTGAATGCGCGAATGGGCTAGAGGCGGTCATAGTGATGGCCTTACCTTCTATAATATCGCCAGCGAAGGCGGGACCGGATAGAACTGAGAATTGGGTGAAATCTGCGAATAAGTCGGCATTAAATAGGCCTTTGCTTGCAAGAATGGTTGGTTTGGTTTTTAGGTTATTTGGATAGTCTTTTAGAAAATCGGCAAGGAATTCTGACGGAATTGCGACGACAATAACGTCGGACATACGCGTAGCGAGATCGAGTGATATATTTGGAAAGATTGCAGGATCGTAATAATTAACAGAGTGGTCATTATCGGTGAGAATTTTGCCGAGGGCTTTGCCGAAGGCGCCGGCGCCGAGAATTGTTATATTCATAGGCTTATTTTAGCATAAGTATTGCGAGTGATTCGATATGGGGTGTACGTGGAAAGAAATTATATGGGGTGATTGTAGTGATTTTGTAGCTCTCGGCTAATTTCGCGATATCGCGAGCCTGTGTAATAGTGTTGCAGCTCAAGTACACGATGGTTTTTGGCTTGATTTCTACTAACTTTTCGATGAGTTTTTGATCGCAGCCGGCGCGGGGCGGGTCGAGGATTACGGTCTGGTCTGGTGCGATATATTCGGTAACATCTTCAGATTTAGCTAGAACGCAATTCGCATTGGTGCCTTCGGCGTTTTTCTGCATTTCTGCGTAGGCGGCGGCATTTACTTCGACAAGAGTAAGTTCTTTGTCGCGCGCAACGGAGAGACCAATGCTACCGACACCAGAATAGAGATCGAGGACTTTGTTGGTTGTGATGTGTTTCTTAATCTCGGCAAGTACCATGGCGTAGACGGGGAGGTTTATCTGAAAGAAACCGTTTGGCGAATAGCTGTATTCGTATCCGTTGAGTGTATCTGAAAGATTATCCATTTGTGGATGTGGCTGACCGTTTACGAATAGGTCGCCGCTGGTTTTTCCGGTTTGGTCACAGCGTAATAGTAGCGATTGGTAAGTACGCGCTTCGGCATGCTCTTTGTTTAGTTTTGCGAAGATTTCTTGCGCTCTGCGCCAGATTTCGGGGCGTTCAATACTACTCTCTTGAATAGGTATTTTGCGATGTGTTCCACGTTGATGAAAAGCAGGATAGATTTTTTGATCATCGTTATTCCAATAGAGGGCGTATTCCATTTTGTTGCGATAGTAGAAATCTTTGCCGTCGGTCTGGGTTAATTCTGGTTCGACATTGATGTGATGTTGCGTAAAACATTCTTTGACTAATATGCGTTTTTGCTCGAGTTCATATGCATAATCCATAATTTGCCATGGGCTAGTGGCTAAATAACAATCGTCCTTTGGCGCAATACGGTGCGGATTAGGATCTTTTACGCTTGTCGCGATGCCTTCGCAGTAGCTATGCTTGTTTTTTGTGATATCAAAATCGACGGTTTCGCCTGGGAGCGCGTTCCAGACAAAGGCTTTCTTGCCGTCTTCGAGCGTGGCAATACCCTGACCCCCTGGGACTAACTTGTCGATTTTTGCTTGCATGTAGCTATTATATACTATCGGCGTTTTGCGAGTTTGGCGTAGCCTAGAGCAGTTGCGGCGGAGCACATAACAATAATCGTTAGTATGATCGTGAAGTTATCGGCGGTCTTTGGGTTTTCGACTGGCTTTTCCGGTTCGGTCGTTTCAGCTGTTTCACTTTCTTCTGGGGTTGTATCAGGATCTTTTAGATAGTAGCTTTTGATGACTTTATCTTCGGACGCGATGCCGGTTGTTTCGCCTTCTGTAGATAGATAAGTGTAGCCGTCAATCGTGCGTTTAGCGCGACTTTCGAGGAAATAATTTGTCCCTTCGTCTGGCATGGCGGTTTCTGAAGTTATCAGTTGGTTGTTTTCGTCATAGTATTCGATTGTAATGATTTTGCTATGTCGTTTTGTATCGACATTTATAGTGTTGTTGGTAATCGTATAAGTTATTTGCCCATTCCAAGCATTCGAGTTAATGTTTGCTAGGCTATTAATGCGAGTAAATGGGGCGAAGTTTTTCATGATGGTTGTTGAGTTGCCATAGACCTGGAGATAGGTGTAGGTTGGATTAACTGCTCTTAAGAACTCCTCGGTACTACTGGTTTGGCTGCCGTGATGGGAGATTTTCATGATGTCGGCCTTGAGATTTTGGCCGCTTTGAAGAAGGAGGGCTTCTTCAAAGGCTTCGGTGTCGCCGAGTGTTAGGAATACGGTTTTATCGACGGTTATGCGTGCTGCTAGGGATGTACTGTTGAGCCAGTGGCCACGAGGTTCGTCGAGATCGCTTAATTGGCTAATAGTTGGAAAAATATCTGAGTCTGGTCCAATGATTTCTATTCTTGCATCGCCAAAATTAAATCTATCGCCTTTTTTTAGCTTTACGATGTTAATACCTTTTTCGTTGGCTTTTTGAATTATCGCATCTAGGACTCTAGTTTTAACTCTCGTAAGGGCGGTTCTTGTTTCGTCCTTATAGCTTGCGTCTGCAATATCTGCTATATGGCTTTCGATGCCATCCTCGGTGTATAAGTTTGGCAGTAGTGGTAGATATAGGGTGCTAACGGTGTATTTGTCGCTATTTAAGATTCCTAAGATATTGTCGTAATGATCGGGATGGAAATGCGAAAGATAGATATCGAATGAGGTGATTCCCTCGGTGTCTAGATAGTCAAAAAGTTGCGTATCGTAAGTAACGCCATTCTTTTCGAAGCTATTATAGCCAGTATCCATGAGAAGATGTTTGCCTCTTGATTCGAGCATAGTTGCGTCACCATGCGTATAGATATCGATGGCGGTGATTTTTAGCTCCGTATCGGCAGCTACTGCGGTTCTTGTAAGGCATAGCGAAAATGCGATTGCCGCGAAAGGTAGTGCTACTCGTTTTAGCACAGTATGTTTCATAAAAATACACCCTTTGTTATTATGCTAATGACTATATTATAACCCATGCAGTAGGTAATTGCGAATGATATAATGAAAGTAATGAAAAACGTGATTGAAGTTAAGCATCTAACGAAGAGTTATAAATCAAATAAGGCTGTTGATGATTTGAGTTTTGAGGTCAAGGAGGGGGAGATTCTTGGTTTGCTTGGACCGAATGGCTCCGGTAAGACGACGACGATGAATTGTATCTTGGCGCTCTTGAAATTCAATGAAGGTAATATTAAGGTATTTGGCGAGGATATGGCGCCGGATTCTTATGAGGTTAAGTCGAAGATTGGTGTCGTGTTTCAGGAGGTTGCGGTATTTGACGAATTGACTGTCTATGGAAATATCGATTATTTCTGCGGGCTTTATATTGAAGATAAAGAGACGCGCAAGCAATATGTCGAAGATGCATTGAAACTTGTTGGTCTTGAAGAAAATAAAGGCCAGCTGCCGAAGCAATTATCGGGCGGCTTGCTGCGTCGTTTAAATATTGCTTGCGGAATCGCGCATAAGCCGAAACTAATATTTCTTGATGAGCCGACGGTTGCGGTCGACCCGCAGAGTCGTAATAACATTCTCGAGGGAATCAAAAAGCTACGCGATGACGGTGCGACGGTAGTTTATACGACGCATTATATGGAAGAAGTAGAAATACTTTGTGATCGCGTAATTATCCTTGACCATGGCAAAATTATAGCGAGTGGAACTAATGATGAATTGAAATCTTTGGCTAAAATCGAAGAAAAGGTAACCATTGAAGTTCCGGAGTTATCGCCAAAACAGCTTGCTGGTTTTGAAAAGATAAAGAATGTTGATTCGGTCAGCTATGACGATGGCGTGCTGAGGGTTACATTTGGAAAAGGTAAGAATAATCTAGCCGGAATGATTGAATATCTAAAAGAGAATAGAGTTGACTATAGTCGCATTTTTGCTGAGCGTCCAACACTAAATGATGTATTTCTCGAGCTAACCGGTAAGGAGCTACGCGACTAATGTTTTGGCATAATTTTAAGTATGCTTTTAAGACTCTATTCAAAAATCGAGCCTTGGTATTTTGGACTTTGGCCTTCCCCTTTATGCTGGCGATTTTGTTTAATCTTGCGTTTGCGAGACTGCATGATTATGACGTGTTTGAGCCGTTCGATGTAGCGGTGGTAGACGACGAAAACTTTAAAAAGGACGAAGTATTTAGTACGGCATTTAAGTCGCTTGGCGAAGGCGACGAAAAAGTCTTTAATTTGCATTTTGTAGACTCCAATGAGGCGGAAAAGATGCTTGGAGACGGGAAGGTTGATGGTCTAGTATATATCGCTGACAATAAGGCAAAAGTCAAGATTCTGAAAAATGGCACTAATCAGACGGTTCTTACGACAGTTGTTGAGCAGATTAGCCAGAGTGCAGTAGTAATTGATGAATATGCGCGAACGCAGATTAATCGACATGCTGGCGAGACGATCGATGTGATGCCGATTTATCAGGAAGCGGTCGAGACGGTGACGAATGCGAAAGCGAATATACGCGACGAATCGCATGTGATGAATGTTGTCTCGATCGAATTCTTTACGCTGATTGCGATGGCCTGTATGCAGGGTGCGATGCTTAGCGTTGAGCTTACGAATCGATGTATTCCGAATATATCTCAACGCGGTAAGCGTGTGGCGATTGCGCCAACGAAGAAAAGTACGATGCTTGCGAGCGGCTTGTTGGCGGGCTACGTGATGCTTTTTGCTTCCCTGATGCTGCTTATTGCATTTATGAAGTATATTCTTGGCGTGGAATTCGGCAGCAATATGCTGCTGATTATGGCGCTGTCTGCGACGGGTGCATTCGCGGCAATGATGATGGGTATGTTCCTATCGGTAACCTTCAAAACGAATGAGGCTGCAAAAAATGTAATCGTTGTCATTGTGACGATGGTGGGCTGTTTGTTTGCGGGTATGTTTGGTGGCATGAAAATCTATTTCGATAATCTCCTGCCATTTATAAATAAGGTTAGTCCGGTTGGCTTGATAACGGACGGTTTCTATTCGCTATTCTATTACGAAGATTCGACGCGTTTTGTCGTTAATTTGCTAAGTTTGTTTGCTGTCGCAATGATATTCTTCGTATTGTCGATAAGAAGTTTGAGGAGGGCGCGCTATGACAGTATCTAGAGCGTTCTGGAAAATTGTTCTTAAGAATATTGGTACGATTATTACTTATACGGTAATTCTTGTATTATTCGGTACGATGAATATGTCGGGCAGTACTACGACGACATATGACGCAGTAAAGCCTGAAATCGTGATTTTTAATCATGACGAAGAAAAAGGCGTTACAAGAGGGCTAGTTGATTACCTTCATGATAATGCCGAGATTAAGACTGAATATGCCGACGATGACAAGCTAAAAGATGCGCTATTTTATGAGCAAGTCGTACTCGTTGTTGATATTCCGGAACATTATAATGATGATTTTGTGGCGGGCAATAATCCGGAGCTTAAGACGCGCTCGTCTGCTGGCTATGCGGCAGAGCTTGCGAAGGTAGTACTAAGGCGTTACATTTCGACTGCGGAAGTGTACGCGAAGCTCGGTTTTGGCGGTGATAGGATTGCCGAGAAAGTAAGCGATGCGCTTAGTGAGCATGTTGAGGCTGAAGTGAAGCAACAGCTTGATACGACTAAAACCTCAAAACTAGATCGATATTTTAGTTTCTCGAATTATAGTATTCTTGCCTGTGTGATTACGATCATTTGTCTCATTATGGGTACATTTAACCGTCTCGAAATTCGCAAGCGTAATCTTGTGAGTAGTATTGAACTTAAGAAAATGAATCGCGTATTGCTACGCAATTGTTGCCTGTATTCACTCGGCGTATGGCTAATGTATCTTGTTATTGGATATTTTGTCGTTGGCGGTGCGGATTTTATGGATTGGCGCGGTGCGCTGTATGCGGGTAATGCTCTGCTATTCAGTATTTGTGCTACTACGATAGCGTTTCTCATAAGTAATTTCGTACATGCGAGCGGCGCGGTTAATGGCATTATGAACGTTGTAGCACTTGGCTCGAGCTTCTTATGCGGCGCATTTGTACCATCAGCGTATTTGCCAGAAGGAGTGCTCGCGTTTGCGCATATTCTGCCTAGCTATTACTATATCAACTCAAATAATCGCTTAGCGGAAATTGCGGAACCAACATTCGAGGCGTTATCCCCGGTTCTTGTTAACATGGTAATTATGGCGGCGTTTAGTATTGCCTTTGTTGCGATTTCGAATATTGTATCGAAGAAAAAGCAAAAGGTTGCTTAACTAAAAAAAACTACTATTCTCCCGGCAGACACAGCGTCCCGCCGGCCCGTCGTTACGGGCGGCGGTCGCTTAGTGCTCGCCCGTAGGCTTCGCAATGTCTGCCTACGGAGAATAGCAGTTTTCATTATTGTTTTTAG
>JAEEGL016870600.1_pt1 | contig 17196 bp, 15 predicted proteins | sample 9134231 | NCBI WGS metagenome assembly JAEEGL01 (sample SAMN16246548, study PRJNA631951) | gut metagenome | biome: gut microbiome; feature: rumen; material: fiber-attached | host: Bos | place: Iran: Karaj | collected 2018-10
GATGACATTGGTCTTCACGGCCTCCATCGGGAAAAACTCGCAGCTCGGGACCTGCTTCAAAGCGGCGGCATGGAACACATAGTCCACGCCCTTCATCGCATACTTCAGCGTGCTCTTGTTCCGCACATCGCCGATATAGAACTTGATTTTGTTCGCCTCCTCCGGCATCCGCGTCTGGAAGTCGTGACGCATGTCGTCCTGTTTCTTCTCGTCGCGAGAGAATATGCGGATTTCTCCGATGTCGGTTTTCAAGAAGCGGTTCAAAACCGCGTTGCCGAAGCTACCGGTACCGCCTGTGATTAAAAGAACCTTGTCTCTAAATTCGCTCATTATTAGACTGTTTATATTTAATATCTCTTCTATTCTTATTTGATCTACATTATATCCTTGTCCAGAGTAAATGCACTTTCTACTGCCTGTTAATCAAGTAGGATTTTCTCACATTAATTCAATAACTATTCAACTCCCTCAACCTATTACGAAACGAAACACCTAATTACGCAAATAGCGTTAAGAATGAATCGAGTTTGAAGTGGAGTAAGTGGTTCCGCCTATCTGGAATGCACCTAAACATAAGACCAATATGAATAAAATCTGGGACATCGTGGAAACACAAAAGAATAGCCCCTCGGAATTGATCTTTCACCAATTAATAACTGCTCACTCCCCCCTTATCGCCGACCTAAACCCGTTAAATACTATATTCGAAAAGAAACGAAAGGAATCCAATGGGAAAATAAGTGTGTGACGGCATAGGTCACCTATTCGCCTGCCAAAAGAAATAGCTTTCCGTATGAAATATGGAAACTTTCTATAGTAACTCATATCCCGATTATGACCAAAGTTTCCAACCTCCAAAACAAAAGACAGAATACGTTGAGCCTTACGCGACCATTTCCCAGACGAATTGTATAGTGGCATCGCGTCGGCCGGTAATCCCAGGTATTCAACAGCCAATGCACCAAAAGCACGCCATTCGTTCAACAGCCTCATTGAATTCAAAAGATTACTTATCTTACTCACGTCAATAGATTTCCGATATGTCCACAACAACCGGGACCAGTCACAGATCTGCCGAAGACCAATGCCACCTTTATAAAAATGCTGAAGAATATGCACAAAAATGAGGATAGCGTCATTATCCGGATAGGGCAGATAAACATCCGTCTCGTTGTTTTTCCAAACACGAATCGCCCCTTGGAAGAATGTTTCGTGCTGAATGGCATCCAAAACACGGTCAACACGAGATGATAGTTCACAACGAAGTGTACCATGAAGTTCAACAGTCCAGAGGCCCATTGTCATTTCTAAATGTTTAGAATATGCACTCTCTATTCCAACAGAATCCGCTTTACTCGTTATGTATTGCTTTGCCTTCTCGAAACTCTCCCCGTCCAGCCAGAAGTCGATATCACCCGAAGATCGCCATTGCGGCCTTTCATAGCATTGTGCCACCCCTTGACCTTTTACCAAAATAGTATAGATTCCGATGTTCCTCATCTTTAATACTAAATCCTCAATGAAAGAGTTCATTGAAGCATTCCTTCCCTCCAATGAATACACTTTTTTAAGGAACGGCAACGCCTCTGGCTTTGTTACTCTTCGATCTTCAATTCTCTCTAGCCCAGCAGCAATAAGACCAACAACCGATTGAGCCTCCGCCAGTTGATATAGCACATTGATATCAAGTGTCTCATAGCATGAAAGCCGGACACTCTCTCCCCAGAGTCCCGCTCGCAAAAGTGCAAAAAAAGCCGAATAATCCTTGTCTAATTTCATTTATTTCTCATCCAGATACTTTTATCTATTTAAGAAGTACCGCTCTCGTTTTGCTGTTGTATAACTTATGTATTATCGCTTGGGGCAAAAGCCTAGTTGTATAACGGGCAATTGGGTAAAGACTCTTAATCGGAGAAAAACCAAACAGTTTCTTTATCCCCCTAAGATGAATTCCCAATTCCATTTGACTATCTACTTTGTTTTTTCGTCTCAAATATACATCTTGCTCTCTTCTAAACTGTAATACATATTCGTCTAAATTAGCCATTTGGTGCCCCGAAGCAAGTACATCAAACCACAAAGCCAAATCTTGAGTAGTACGGTATGCTTCATTATACATAATACCACTATCAAAGAGGCTTTTTCGAATCATCACGGCCGAATGCGCAACAGGTGAAGCTTTATGGATATATCGAAGAATTGCCTGTGTATCGGCAGGGTAATGACGATTACCAATAATCCCATCCTGGCTGTTAAACTCTTGAATTGCCCCACCTACAACACACACTCGAGGATTATCATCGAGGAACTTCTCTTGTAATAGGAAACGGTCCGGTAAAGATATATCATCACTATCCATTCTCGCGATATACTCGTTGCATATAGCTCTAATACCCTTGTTTAACGATTTAGTCAGGCCTAGATTTGTATCGTTTTTTATCAAAACGAAGATGTTTCCTAGCCTTTGCTGCCAATCATAAATAATATGAAGTAAGTCATCCCCCACAGGCCCATCCTGAACAAGAACGACTTCATCTGGTTTCCTGACTTGATCGTCCCAGACACTTTGAAGGGCACGGTTAAAATATGCCGGTTTTTCTGATTTATAAACCGACATCAAAACTGAAATCTTCATCTTAATAAATCGCGGTCAGCCAATCCTGATACCTCTCAAGCTTACCTTGTACACACTCAAGATACTTCAAATGAATCTTTTTCGTCCAAGCTCCTTGTATTCCTGTTCCAATAGCATAACGATCAACAGTATAAATCGGTGTTATCTCCATCGCAGAGCCACAAAGGAAAGCTTCATCAGCCATATAAACTTCAGTGCGGTCAATAGTTCGTTCAATGAAAGTCATACCCAGCTCATTAACTGCCAGTTTAATCACTGTGTCACGGGTAATACTTTCTAAAACACTATCCGTCAAGCGAGGAGTAATCAAGGTGTCGCCTTTCACCATGAAGAAACAACTGCCAGGGCCTTCAGCCACCTTCCCAACTTCATTAAGAAAAAGACATGTGTCATAGCCATTACGCAGGGCTTCACGTTGCCCAACGCGGCTATTGATATAGTTAGCACCGCACTTGATTCGAGGAGAAAGGTTTTCATCAGAGATTCGGCGCCAAGAGGTTACACAACAGTTTAAGCCCTTCTTGTTATACTCCGCTGACGTTCTGCCACGCGGGATAGGAGCGACAAACATTTCTACAGGACTTTCCGATCCCCAAGAACCAAATCCGTCCACAAACAGCGTCTGACGTACACTTAAGTTCTCGTCATATTCATTAGCTTTTACGGTATCAATCAAGGCTTTTTGGTAATCTTCTTTTGTGTATTTACTATCTAATTGAATGAGTTTTGCCGAGCGGATGAGCCTATCGTAGTGGTCAGACAAACGGAAAGCGTAGAGTTGTTTCTGCTCATCGTTCCAATAGCAAGGAATACCCTCAAATACATTAAGTCCAAACTGTGAAGTTGGCGAAAGCACATTCACCTTTGCTTCATTCACATTCATAATCTGACCTTTAAACCAGATCAGTCTGTTTGCCACATCTGTTTTTGCCATATCTTTTATACTATGTTATTCTTTAACCCCAAAATCACTCCTCGTCGGGAAGATGAGCTATTCTTTTAACTTCTTCATCGTCCAGCTCTGCTGATTGTTCCGCACTCATCCCCTCCCGTCTATCTTCATAGATATTCGCACTCTGGAAAACTTTTAATATCGACCACCAAAGAATCTTAATGTCAATCCAAATGCCTTCTTTCTTGAAAAGATCAACGTACTCATTGTCAAGCGTTACCTTCTCATCCCAGGAATTGTCATTACGCCCTTTACACTGAGCCAATCCTGTGATGCCTCCCTTTACCTCAAAGCGTTTCTTATACTTCTTATTCAAAGTCTCAAAATCACCGAGCTCATACGTTACACATGGCCTAGGTCCTACCAATGAGATATCTCCCTTCAGCACATTGAAGAACTGGGGGAACTCATCAATGCTTGTCTTCCTCAAGAATGCGCCAACTGTAGTTACACGGGGGTCATTATCATATGAAAACAAACCTGTCCCCGTCTTCTCGGCATCAACTACCATTGACCGGAATTTTAGCATCTGAAACGCCCGTCCGTCTCTAGTCCTGCGTTCTTGCTTAAAAATAATCGGTCCTTTTGAGTCCAGTTTAATAGCAATACTCACAATAATCCATAATGGTATCAACAATACCACTGCAATCAAACAGCTAACAAAATCAAAACACCGCTTAACAAAAAGGTTCAAATGATACATGCCTAGAAAATGTATGTCTGGAAAAGATCATCAAATGTTTCGCCTCGTTTAATCACTTCGCATCCCCCCTCGCTTATGTCTAATACTGGAAAGTTGGGAAGAATAAACGGAGGTTTCATCACTAGAGAATAACTACCGCAGTTGCTTATTACAATAGCATCTTCGCGAGCCAATTTACCGTTATAGTTATGATATAGTACGTCACCCTCAATGCAGGTAAAGCCCACCATATCCAGGTCTTTATACTCCTGTTGCGTCCCTCCCATAGGTATCACTTCCATCGGTGGATTGATACCTGTCATACTAATATTCTTCTGGCTTCCCATCACGCTAGCGATCCATTTCCCACGAACGCTTTTGATGGTCTTCACGGTTCCCACGAACTTCATGCAGTCCCCCACCAAAGCACTACCAGGCTCAATAATAAGTTCCGGTTTTACCTCCTTATCTGCAAAGTAGTCAGCAAATACCTGAGCTGCGGCCTTTGCATATGACGCATAGCCAGGAATCACGGACGGGAATTGGGCCTTAAGCGAATCTTCCATCTTACCATACAAACCACCACCAATATCAATACGTTCTGGGGTAACGCCAAATCTATCCAAAATTGCCAACATTCCCATTGCCCTTGCTGGCCAATAATCAATTTGTCGTTTCGCAAAGTGACATTGGAAATTCACGAAATTTACATTCTCTGTCTTAGTAGCAAACGCAACAGCCTCTTTGAACTCATTGCCATCAATGTCAAAACCGAAACGGGAAACCACGCCATCATGCACGTCATAGTTACAACGAATACCAATGGTTATCAGCTTTTCCGCATGACGTTGGTGAATGCTTTTAATCATTTCCAGTTCCTCATAACTGTCAATGTTTACGCATCCACCTTCTAATAAGAACTCTTCGACAGCCTTCGGGTTCTTAATTGGCCCATTCCATATGACACGCTCTGGCTTACAGCCCACCCTTCGGGCTATCTCCAACTCCATTTCGCTTACAACCTCAGCATAGCCCCCCATTTCATTCACAAGGCGGCATAACTTAGGTGTATAGTTTGTCTTGTAGGAGTACGCTATATTAAAGTTAGAATAAATCTTCCTAAATACCTCTTTTAATTCTTGGAAGTTCTTTCTGAACTGAGCAGAATCTAGCAGGTAAAATGCATCTCCGTATTCCTTCCTCAGTCCGTGCAGGATACTCTGATTAATTACCATGTTCTTTTGTCTCAATACTATTAACAATTTGATTCACAACTTTCACTACCTCTATGTGATTCTTCTCAAAATACACCTCTGGTTTTATTCGTAATTCTGCTTCCAGATCTCGTATTGCTCTTATCCCTTTATGGAAAATAGCAGAAACTTCGTCTAAGTCCGAAACGATATCTGTGTTGCAGAAGCTCCGGCTCACAATAACCATACTTGATCCAAGCCTTACATGTTCTTTAAGAACCATAGAACCAGGCAGTACGCCACCATCAAGGGTAGCTATGCCCCCAAAACCGAAAGGAATACCTTTAGCTTTTATCTTACAGGCGAGAGAATCTACCGTACCATCTGCAAGGAGTTGGAACATAAACTTCATTCCCTTTTCCAAATGCATATCGTTCAATCCCAAATGTATCATGTCAATTCCGGGCACGTCAAGAATCTTGTCAATCAAGTTCGCGGCTTCTACTGTTTCTAATAGAATAAGAGTTTTCGCTCGGCCGTCAACCAGTTTGATAAAAGTGATAACCTCTTCGACGGTCTTAAAATAAGGTAACATAATAATGTCTGCTCCGACTTCTATCACCGAATCTATCTCATCTTTAGATGAAGGATAGTTATTGAAGGTGTCGTGGATAGGGTTTACTCTGACCAATAGTTTTGCCGTCGAGATAGCTTGTCTGATGTTTTTAACATCTTCAACTGTATGGTGGTTCTGAACTGTATCTAGCCCCCTTTGCCGGGAATCTTTTCCTATGAATTCCATGTCGACAAAAATCCAGTCAACACCAGCATCCTCGGCTATCTTTGAAACCACAGGCTTGTTAGTGATATACATCAACTTTAGCATAACAATATCATTTATTCATTTACTATATGTATATGCCGAGCATGAGCCCTTTTGTCCTGTATTATTTGGGCATTACCCCCCTCCACATAAATATTGCCAATTATACTTGGGTTTCCTAATGTCGTGTCTAAATAAACTCTCCCTCCCTTTAGTTTCAAAGTACCATGAAATGGATACTTACTTGTGCCGATGGTTCTAGATTTAGAGTCGCCATTTATTTGATAGACACTTTTCTGATTCCCAGAATATGAGAATGTATAAACTAATTGCTGTTTAGTGTAATTGTTCACCGTTATTCTATCCTTTGTATTGGCAAAAAACTCAAATGAAGCATACGAAAGATATGACGATATATTACCATAAATATTGAAAACACATTCAATACCAACTTCTTTGTCATACACCCAGTTTGATGCAAAAGATTTGTATAACAACTGATTGTTCTTACTCTCTAATTCGCAGCAATATAGGTTAACCGTATTATCAATAAACGAATAATCAGTATGAGGGACACCACTGTTCAGATCCAATCTAATATTCTGGAATTGGAAGATTGCACCATCCTGCAAGTTATTTTTTTCTCCTTCGAGTTGCGTGTACGTGATATTATTGTGGTTACAAGTCACAATCTTATACTGGTCATTGGTTTTTAGGACATTTGAGAGAAGAAGAATGTGTGCCGGTGCTGCAGTAGCATGATAGTTTCTGCCCAGAGCATTGACTTCATTATAGTCTCCACAAAGATATACACACCTATGCATATGCTCTCCGTAAACATCTATCGTACAATGATTCGCGTAATTCAAGGCCACGGGATAAGCCACACGATAAGCTTTTACCCTTATTGTACTGTGGTTTACTCCGACTGTGCCGTTTCGATGTAAATATCCGTCATACATGAATGCTCCGCTTGTTATCCCACAATAGAGATTAGAACAGGTGAGATTGATATTCATATCAGCGCAGTCTCCGTAGCATACGATGCCAGCGCGGCTTTCCTCCAATGTCATCCCAGTTTTAGCACTAACAGGAAGATTGTCGCTAATACTTGTGATTGACCCGCTAAAGGTAAAGCCATTCAAGTTGTCAATGAAAATGACTCCTCGCCCGCGATAATCTGAAGATGTATAAACATTGATGTCTTTCAGATTGATTTCCATTGTTAACGAATCACGCTTTACAGTAAGGCAATGTTTAAAGGGAGAATCAGTCTTTACTGCATATACCTTCCCGTCTAAACCAGAAACTGTGTTTGAAACATCCATCGCATCCTGAACAGCCTGCGTATCATCCGTCATTCCATTACCAATAGCGCCAAACCATTCAGGATAAGCAGCCTCAACATCAATCGTTCCTTCGTATCTATTATTGGAAAAGATCTTCTTGGTTTTAGCGATTATCTTCGTATCATTGAAAACAATTAGGCCGTTATTGAAACTCCCATTTTTAAAATCAAGAACAGAATTATTCCCTATTGTCACTCCATCTGAATAAAGCGACAAATCGTGATTATACCGAATGATATAGTGCGTATTGTTCTTCGCAAGAACCTTTGACAGATCATCCGACCTTCTCACAAAGACACATCGAAGATCGTCAGAATACCCTTGAAAAGGGATCAAGAGCAACAAGAAAGATAAAAGAATAAACATTCTTTTGCTGTCAGGATTAATCGTTTGCATACTTGCTCACAAAATGCTCAGCATCCGAGAAATCATCAGCATTTGCCTCTATCCAGTCGATAGGTTTGTTCCACCATCCTAACCGTAGTAGAGCGTTAATCGTTTCTTTAGAAAAACGTTTGCGTATTTCTTTTGCCGGGACCCCGGCGATTATCGTATAAGGCGGCACATCGTGAAGAACGATACTCCCCATTCCGATAATAGAACCATCCCCAATCTTTATCCCTCCCATTATCAAGACATTATCACCAATCCAAACATCATTTCCAATTAAGCATTCACTACCGTCTTCGTTTGCTAAATGTTCCTTGAATTTGGATTGTTTAACAAAATGAAACCAATATGAATCTGAGAAAAATGCCGGATGAGTTGAAACAAAGTCTTTAACAGGATGTGTTGCCGAAACCACGCGTATATTGCTACCTATTGAGCAAAACTTACCTATTATGCAATTTGAGAACTCGCATCCAAAACCGACAAACGAGCCATAGCCCATTGATGTTCTTGATAAATATGTATAGTTACCTACCGAATTATGACCTTCAAATTGACAACCTCTCAGGATAACAGCAGATGGACTTATCTTACTCTTTCCGATATTAATCAACCTATAGTATAAGGTGATTATGTATTTCAGTAACCTCCGCATCAATTTATTGTCTGGTTTCTAATATGGTCGTAACATCAGGGAAACACTGGCCAAACCTCAAGTCATATTCGTCCGGATCGAATGAATTCAGGCATCCAAAATGGGTGAACGTCAGCTCCCCAAAAATAATCTGATCCCCTTCATTATATAAATCGACCCTTATCATAGGCAAGTCTTTCGATAGCTTACTAGCATATTCCATCATCTTGTCCAACATCTTTGGCTTCTCTACCGGCCCCACATTGGGATGCTGGTTTTTTACAGGAATCCATGTCCAGTCTGGCCAGTAGTAGTCGAATTTTGTTTGATTATCAATCCTATCCGAAGCGACAAACATGAACTTGACTTCGCCATAAGAGCAGAAGAATTTATAATCTTTAGGAGGTTTGTTATCGGCGGTCTCGATAAATCTCTCAGCTATTATCATCGGCTTAATCTTTGAGTAGATTCCTTGCTCCGCGCGCTCCACGCCATACTTCTCCTTCAGCCAACCACGAAGTCTATCCGTTGCTTGAGGGATATCAAACTTAGATTTATCTTTGCATATGATATTATAGCCGCTCCCGTGGTTGCACTTAATAGCAAATTTCTGTGGGAGCTTTTCCCAAGGGATGTCCTCGACGCGTTCCCAGGCTCCATACAGTTCATTTAGAATTTCCGGACAACCTTTATCTTTTACTATCTGATGCACCTTGTACTTATCTGCACGATCTGCAACAAATTGTTTGTTCCAAAATACCCTCAACTTTAAATACATCATCTTCTCGTTAAGAGTCTGAGGATTCTTTAAGTTAAGTGGTTTTCCGACATAATAACGATATCGCACTTTACTTGCGAACTCAGGAGTAATCCGTGAGACGACAATACAAAAACTCTGGAATGCACAATGACCGATGTTCTTTAAGAAGCGGTTTTTTTGAAGCTTAGCTACTATTGTATTCATATTATTCTCACTTTCCTTTTCGGTAAATCTGTTTATTTCAGTTTATCTTTAATAATATCGTGAAGCCTATAAAAGAACTCTTTAAGAGAATAAAACTTCATTACCCGCCACGAGACATCATGAAACTCATATCTGATTCTTAGATGATTGGCTACATAGTGAGGCCTATTTCCCTTCCACTTGCGTATTTGATCACCATGACCTTCCATATCATACAAATGAAGTTGCGAGCCATGGATATTCTCTGTAATATTCAGCGATGCAGGACGTAGTGTTAATGCAAACGACTGAACCTCTTTCAATGGCAACTCTTCATTTGTCACCACATAACGCTTCCCGCCCGTAATTGTCTTCATATTACTTAAGTCCACACAGATTTCATTGCCAGGGATACCAGAAATCGTATCATCCTTTGTCAAGACTCTTTCATAGAATGAATCATATTTTATAAGCTCGGAGACATTCCCCATCTTGTATTCCCGTGGACAACCACGCATCAATGGTACTTGAACAAAAGTAACAGGGACTGTCACCTTGTTATGCTCTCCAAAATCGGAGAAACACGTGGTTCTCGCACGATATGGGTATACATAATACAAGTGCTTCTCCGCCATAAAAAAGGCGAAATATCGTCCCCAACTACGAGTCCATGAAGAAATATCCCTTGGAATATTAGGATTCAGAGACGGAAGTCTATCCTCATGTTCATAATACCACATCTTAAAAGACCTCCACTGGCGGGCATTCCAGCTTTGTCCCCAAGTAACCACCATCCCGCCAAGATAGACATCATTCAAAGAAGGGACAGGTATAAAGTTATAATGTGTAAATACATTGCAACCATAAGAATACAGAGAAACACCACAGACTTCTTCATCTTCTCCATATTTATTATGAGCGGCGCAAACATACGAATAGAAATCTTCGGCAACAACAAGATCATCTTCAAGGATGATAACAGCTCCATATTTCTCGCTATAATCTCCACATTGAACAATGTGTTTTCTCAATCCTTGACGCTCAGGAAATCTGCGGATTTCCTTCGTTCCATGATTCCACTCAAAAGCCCGGGCTACTGCTTCCACATCATCGCTTCGATTACTCTCATCAATACTCACTATCAACGGAACGCCTTCGCAAGTATAGTGTGCTCTACCTATGCTTTCAAGGAGACGTTTCATACCATCGGGGCGGTTATAACCAACCACGACTATTGCCGGTTTTACCATATTACTCTGTTATATATCTAAAATTCGACTTGTGAAGTATTTGCATGCAAAAGCCTATTAGCAAGAAAGCTTCAAAAGATAAAAACGAACCACCAAATATACCTCTAACGAAGAATAGGCAAGCAAATAAGAGGACCAAGCTTCGAACACTCTGGCTTTTTGTCGCAATAAATGCTTTAATGGAGGCAATAATCATCCCTAGTATTATCACGCCACCAATGATCACTCCATAATGACATAAGATCTCAAGATAGGCGTTGTGGGCGGACCAACCAACAAATTGCCACTCACCATAAACCCCATACCCAGTAATCGGACGTTCAAGAATCTTTTTCCACACTATGGCAAAGATCTCATCGCGATCACTATAGTATGTGAGAGTCTCTCCCTGAATTGTAAAATCAATAATACGCGTAGAAAGCCCTAATGATTCAAGTAAACTCTTAAGGAACAATAATAAGCCATTCCAGTATTCTGAGTTAACAAACCACATTAAAAGAGCAATAACAACAATCACAATACCACCTTTTCCCTTATGTGTTGATGTCTGAAAGAATTTGGCCGCAATAAAAGCCAAAACTATCATAACTGGACCACGGGCGCCATTTGATAACAACAACAATACCCCCAAGATTGCCATCGTTATCCCGACCAGTGTTCTCTTATCATAAGCATAATTGATGACAAACAGTACGCTCATCAGAATAAAGTAGGATCGACTCATATCATCCATTGATTGCAAATCGCTTCCTCGTAAAATAAAATAAACAAATAGCGACTCGGCTAAGACAGAAAGGCACGATACCTTACCCAATAAAGCTAACGTCTCATCATCCGGAATCAAGAAAAGACCCACTATAAAAAACCTAAATAAGGGAAAGACAGTCGGCCAGAACTGCCCGAAACCAAACATATATTTTTCAATATTATCTGGATAAATGGTTTTCGTTATTAATATAGATAAAACAACGAATAGCAAAATCATGAAATCGCTCATGCGAATGCGACTTCCTCTAATCATACTAATACCTATCAGAATGACATATGCAGTATGCATAATGAGAATGCCAATATTCTCCATTCCTGTCAACCTGGACAGTACGAGCATCAGATATCGGAATAAGCTGGTCTCCGTTATGGCCAATAGAACTAGCCATGTCCGAGGGTCATGCCATAATGATAGTCTAACTCCTAAAAACCTTTTATTTGCAATTGTATTCATTGTTTGTAATAATACTTCAATTGCCCTTACTTACCTAAAACGGAGCGAATGAAGTCGTCCATTCTTACTTCATAGTTTTCGATGGCAAACGTCTTATCGCTAGCACACTTTTTTTTCGAAGACGTTCTTTCTTCCTTAGTTTTGTCACATAAAGATTTTAACAGAGACACATCGTGGGTCAAGTCACCAGACAACTGATAACCCGTAACACCATCTCGCAGATACTTAAATGAGTCGCCAACAGAGTTCATCACTACAGGAGTGCCAAGGGAGACGCTTTCAACCAACTTCGTGGAAAGACCAGCCTCATTCATAACATTTATGTCACGATAGTTTAGCATATAGTCTGCATTCCTTACGGTATCCAGTGTGTTTTTATGAGAATACCTCCCCATAAACAAAATATTGTGGTCTTTTTCAAGGGCATCCTTATGCCGAGGAATGCACATTATATACAAATCTTTCGTAATGCCGATTATCTTCAACCGGTACTTGACACCTTCTGCTGACAGCCGGAGACACAAATCAACTATCTTATCCAACCTATCTTTCATACCAACGGCTCTTACATTCTTTTTCAAGACAAACGGTGTTCCAGCGTATACGAATGTAACAAAGTCAGATAATTCGAAATCAGAGTCAGTAAAATCGTCAAATAGAGGTGGAATTATTACCGATGGCATTCCTTTCTTTTGGTAAAACCTCTCTATGTATCGACTAACAGCAATAAGTCCATCTGAATACTTTCTGTTAATTTGATGAAGACAATTCCAATTCAGAATCATCAGAATTCGCCGAAGAAATGGCTGAGATGCGAGAACGGGAATATCAGCACTGTTCACAATGTATTTTGCCTGATTATCTCTGCACCATAACGCTATATTTTTCAAAACAAGAGCATAGGATGGGGACTGATAAGAAATAACCAAGCTTACTTCAGAGCCCCCTGCCACCTCGTTCATAAAAGAAAGAATTCTTTGCTTACAACTACGAAACAACCATAAACCCTTTAGTGATAGTGTATTCTCCAATTCGAGATAATGGTTTCCGTCTCCAACATTCAGTTCTGGAAGCTTTTTAATCTCAGAAAAAGAAGACACACGATTCACTCCAACAAAAGCCACCTTATAGCCTAGCCGGTTAAGAATCTTTGCATTATTCTTCACTAGATGCGCTTGGACATTTTCATTTCTTAAGTCAAAATCACCTATATAAATAACGCACTTTTGTTTCACTACTTTCTTCATTATTGCATTTCTATTATTCCGCCAGTTTGGAGTGATAATCTTTCATTCTAATTATACCTAATAAGTCAATAAAGAAAAACTAATTATTCCATAGTTTCAATCATTCCTTCTTCCTCAAACCGGTATCAACAATCAATATTGGGCTTCTTAATTATGTGCTCCTTCCAACACAATCTGCTCCCACTAACCTTCAGAATCTAGTTCCAGTAAGCAAAAGTGTACCAATAATCTAACAGAATAAAGATACTACACTTTTACAATTCTTGCGATATCCTCACTGAATCTTTTTTGTACCTTAGAATAAAGTAGTTCCCTCTGGTATGATAGGATACCTTTATCAAAAAAAGAAGGGTCTATTGTACGTGCTTTAACCAATGCTTCAGTTATAGAGGAAGGGTTGCTTAAATCATATAAAATACCGACTCCAAATCTTTCAATATAAAACTTATAGGGGTTATAATCGGGTGCTATTATTGGCTTCCCTCTTAACAATGCATCATTCATTGTACCATTAGAGACGCAAGACAGTTGCTTCATATCACACAATAAAAGATAATCGCATTCTTCAATCTGTCTAGCAAATTCTTCATCAGTATAGCGAATATCAACCCGACGAACACCCTTGATACTTTTTGCTTTATCATTTAACCAAACATCAAAGCCATTATCAGGAACAGCCTTACCTCCTATTACTAATTCGATCTGCTTATCCTCTATTCTCTCTACAACATCTAAAATCAGATCAATTCTTTTTTGATAACGTAAAGAACCAATAATAAGAATTTGTGTTTTACCATCATTTCTGTCAATCCGGTTAATACAGGTTTCTTTTATTGCTCTTTCTGGCCGTAAGACTAGCCTATCTGAAGAAAACCCTAAAGACTCAAACTCACGTTTTATTATAGGTTCAGAAATAAAGAAAACCGTATTAGTATTATTGCTGAAAAAACGTTTTAACACCCATGAAGTCCATCCCTCAACAGACACTTTATGCTCTTTGTATAGTGTTAGGAAATAGCTCCTTAAGCCCCAGAAAAATACCTTCTTATCTTTTGGTAATCTTGATAGCCATAATAAAGGAATACCTAAATATAAAGTGCCGACATAGAAGTTATTTGCCAACGGTGAAAGCTCTTTAATGACCTTACAAAGGTAACAATCAATCTTAAACCTATTCCATAGATTACTTACAACCCTCGCCAACGAATTCTTGCTTCGACTAGGAGTAAATGTTGCATTACATTTCGCTTTCACAGAAAGCAGAGGGAATCGCCCATCGCGTTTGATAACACTCTCTTGATATAACCCAGCTATCGCAACACTATATCCACTATCCTTCAAAAGCTCGGCAATCATTAACATATCTTTATAATGAGTACCATAAAAGGTTTCAAACAAAATAAAGTCGTACATTATTGTAAAGAATATGTTTGCGTTCTTATTATTTACTTGTTTCTTTTCAATAAGTATAACGGATTCAAGGTTCCATAATAATGGAATAACTTATGGACAAATACCTTTAGGGGATAAACCATAGTATCCCACAATGAGTTCGTGTACGTGGTTCCCATGGATCCACTTTGCCCTTCTATCCTCGGCAGATAAATGAATTCCTTAAATCTAAAACCTTCTTGTTGCCATGCTCTGGAAGCATCCCAAAGCAGATGCTCAAACCAATATCTCTTTGTATCATTCAAGTAACCAGAAAAAGGTAAAAAATAATCTCGGAGAAACTCTTGGGGGAACACGACTACCTGGCTCTTACATTGCATTCGTCCCCATCTATCTTTAATCACTTGGGCCATAACAGTATCCGTCCGTTTGCACATTCCAATTAATGTGTTCACATTTCGGCAAATCAATCTACCGGTAATTTTGACAATGACATCCGTATCCTTCAGAAACGCTGAATGTTTCAAAGCATAATCCAAGATCTCTGCTTCTCCATACCCTTTTCCTAAATCATGTGGATAATCGTTACCCAGAAATGTCAACATTTCCAAGTGTCCTTCTTCAATACGAGATAAGTAATGAGAACTAATGTCACAGCCAGAATTCTCCACAAATACTATTGGATAATCGGTATGATCAAGGTACCAATTAAGAGCTTGTTCATATTGCACTAATCTCTCATCTTTATCTTGCAATGCTGTGAGTGCCATTCCATCTGGATTGACACAAGCCGTCAAAAGTATCGAAACCTTCATTTCCAAAACCGATTATTCTCTTTTATACAGTCGCTTAGTGATGAGTCCAAATAAATCATACTGACCAGTACACTGAATTGATACTAAAGCGATTAATGCAGCGGTAATACACTTAATCAGTAATCCTAAGATAAACATGTCGCTAAAGAAGATACTTTCGATATATAGCACAATGGCTGTAGTTACAGCAACGATAAGAGGCAGAAGAAACTCTTGAAAAACAAAATACAGCGGTTTTTGTAAAACTTTTACATACATAAAGTAGTAAGTTACAAACAAACCGCAAATATTGGTAATATTCCAAGCCCACGCCACTGATTCGATAGTCCTGAATCTGACTACTGCAATAATCGTTAATGATATGGTCACAATTGCATTGATTGTTCCTGTTATGAACAGTTTTTTTGTTTCATTCCCGGCCAAAAAAAAACTACCGCTACTACTCAATATAATCTGAATTGGAATAGTAAGAGTCATTATTTTGAATGTTGGTATAGCCAGATCCCATTGTGCGCCATAAAAAATGCGGATAATCTCGCTGCCACAAAAAAAGAGTAGCACTCCCATAGGAAAGCAGATTGTCGACAACAAACGGATTATTTTGTTATACCTCCTAAACAATTCTTCCTTCTCATCCTGATATTTTGTCAAGACCGGTTGCAAAACAGGATTCACAACTGAACCAATACTGTTGAGAGGCTGTTGAACTAATTGATAAGACTTCTGGTAATACCCCAAATTACTTGCACTGATATATTTTCCTATCAAAAGCTTATCGATGTTTGCAGAAAAGAAAACAATAAACTGAAAAAGAAACTGATAGGATGAATACGAAAAAATCTTCTTTAAAGGTTTTATGGAAAAACAAGATGAGACTTTAACCTTATAATAATGTCGATTATAAACAAAAATACCTATACTCGTAAATACAGGAGAAATCAACAAAGCGAAAACACCTGCCCCCCAAACAGCAGCTAGAATAGATATAACACCTGTCGTCAATTGCAAAATCAATGTTCTTCTCGCTATTTCCTTAAATCGTAAATCTTTGGTCATTAATGCATTCGGAACCATGTTCGCGGCCGAAAAGAAAACTTGGATTGACAGGATTTGGCAGAGTGGGATTAATGCATCATTTTTATATATTGAAGATATACTCCAGGAACCCCAAAAAAGCAAGAGTGACGATACCAGACCAACTATACAGCTAAAAGTGAATATACTATTTAAATCATCATCCGATAAATCCCGACGTTGGACAATTGCAGGAGCGATTCCCATGTTGCTCAACATATTCAGGAATTGAATTATTACAGTGGCAATTGCGACGATTCCAAACTCATCAGGGGTGAGCAATCTCGCTAGTACCATTGAAACGAGTAAACTTACCACTAAAGAAGAATACTTCTCAACAGCAGACCAAAACACGCCCTTAGCTAAAACCTGACGATCAGACATTTCATTAATTCGTTTCTAAAGCAAACAGGAAAACACTTTGAAGGAGAACTCAGCATAAAGCCAATTCAATAAACACATTCATCCCAATCCATTATTCGCGGAAATCGTTATAAAAAAGATGCGGAAATAATAAGGTAGAAATATACTACGAAATAAAAGACAACTATGGCCTACGCTTAAACTTTCTGCTTTTACCTGATCTTTTCTTGCC
>JAEEGL015351683.1_pt1 | contig 17195 bp, 11 predicted proteins | sample 9134231 | NCBI WGS metagenome assembly JAEEGL01 (sample SAMN16246548, study PRJNA631951) | gut metagenome | biome: gut microbiome; feature: rumen; material: fiber-attached | host: Bos | place: Iran: Karaj | collected 2018-10
CCTTTGAATCTTGAATCCTGGATCTTGACCCGCCTTTGAATCTTGAATCCTGGATCTTGACCCGCCTTTGAATCTTGAATCCTGGATCTTGACCCGCCTTTGAATCTTGAATCCTGAATCTTGACGGGACTTGGATCTTGAGACACACCGGTTTGTTCCACGTTTTTGGGGGGCAAGCGTGTTCCATTCATCGGGAGAAGCCATGTACAGGGAAAGAAAACTCGACCTGACAAGTATCATCGCGCACAAATCGTGTTTTTTACTGGGGCCCCGCCAGTGCGGGAAGTCCTGGCTGGCCCGGAAGCTTTTGCCGGACGCGTATCTCTTTGACCTATTGGACATCGATGTGTTTACGCGTCTTTCGCGGACGCCGGGCTATTTAGGGGAAGTGTGCAGGGATGCGAGGCGTCCAGTGGTCGTGGATGAGATTCAGAAACTGCCGATGTTGCTGGATGAGGTCCATCGGTTGATTGAGGGGCGTGGGCTGAGATTTCTGCTGACGGGATCCAGTGCGCGCAAATTGCGCCGGGGAGGCGTGAATCTACTTGGCGGCCGTGCGCGGGTGCGGAATCTTCACCCGTTTTCCGCCGTTGAACTGGGCGAGGACTTTGATCTGAACAAGGCGGTCAACATAGGACTTCTGCCCAGTGTGTGGGAATCCGATTCGCCGGAGGAAGACCTTGCCGGCTATGTAAAACTCTATCTCGAACAAGAGATCATGCAGGAGGGGGCGACCCGCAATCTTCCGGCCTTCAGCCGCTTTCTTGAAGTCGCCGCGCTGTCAAATGGCGAGCAAATCAACTACCAGGCCATTTCCTCGGAGGCACAGGTCGCGCGGAGCACTGTGCAGGAGTATTTCCGAATCCTCAAGGATAGTCTCCTGGCCTGGGAAGTCCCCGTCTGGCATCATGGGCATTCCCGCAAGACGGTCGAGACCTCCAAGTTCTACCTCTTTGATCCAGGGGTGGCCAGGCGCTTGCAGGGGCGCAAGGCGGTGGTGCCTGGCACGCCGGAGTATGGACATGCCTTCGAGCACTGGGTCATGCATGAACTGGCCACTTTCGCGGACACCATGCACTTCGACACCGAAATCGCCTATTGGCGCACCCGGACCAATCTGGAGGTAGATTTCGTAATCAATGACAGCGTGGCGATCGAGGCAAAGGCCACTCGAAATGCCACGGGCGAACTCAAGGGGCTGAAAGCCATCGCCGATGAAGGAGTCTTCCAGGCCAGGATTCTCGTCTGCGATGAACCGATGCGCCGCGAAGCGGATGGCATCCTCATCCTCCCATGGCGAGAGTTTGTCCAAATGCTTTGGGCAGGGGAAATCTTTTGACGACGCGCCCATTGGCCATTCAGGCCGATGGCGGGCAATCGCGCAGGGGGGCTGGGCGATTGTTTCACTTTTTTGCACTGAAACGACGTTTTTGTGCTTGATTTACGCTTGAATTGCACCTATAATATGCCCGAAGCCTGATTTGGGACAGGAACTCGAGTGAGTTTCGTTGCCTTTTCCCATAGAACCAGAGGAAGGAGTCCGAGTGATGAAGAAGTCATTCTGCAAGGTGTTCACCCTGATTGAGCTGTTGGTTGTGATCGCGATTATCGCGATTTTGGCGTCGATGCTGCTGCCAGCGCTGTCGAAGGCACGGGACAAGGCGAAGAAGATCAGCTGCACGAACAAGCTGAAGCAGGTGGGGCTGGGGAACTTCATGTATGCGCAGGACAATGACAACAAGCTCCCGAAGGGGAATTCCGCCTTCCACGGGAGCACCTTTTTCTACCCGTACACCGCTTTCGGCGACTGCGCCGGCTCGATCAACATGCTGGCGCCGTATGTCGCCTCCGCGCAGCCCGCCAATGCATACGGCGCGTGGCTGAAGATGGCGCAGACGCATTTCTTCTGTCCTGCCGACAGCACCAACCATACCGACATCACCAAGGCGATGAGCAACAACTACGGCTCGATGAGCTACCTCTTCGCCTACGAGGACGCCGCCAGCGCCACCAAATACGGCTTTGCCAACACCCGCTGCGACCTGGCTTCCTGCAAGCCCACTCTGCTCCTGTGGATGGACAAGTTGAAGATCCTCAACACCCTGGGCGGCGCCACCGCCGACAACCATGGCTTCCAGCCCAATGTCCTCCAACTGGGCGGCGCCGTCATCTCCATCTCCATCCCCACCAACTTCACCCCGCGCTTCGGCAACTGGGGATATACCTTCAACGACCTGCAGGTGTATGTGAAATAGCAGGCACCGTCGCGCACACGCTTTTGCACGGCGTCGATGATTGTGCGATGGGAGGGCCGCGCTCCCGCGCGGCCGTCCAGCCCTCGCCGTAGCGCATCCGTCATTTATTGTGCGAAGGGCCGCGCTCCTGCGCGGCCGTCCAGCCCTCGCCGTAGCGCATCCGTCGTTTATTGTGCGATGGGAGGGGTATTATTTCACATTTGTGCGCTGAAACGGCGTTTTTGTGCTTGATTTTCGCTTGAATTGCACCTATAATATGCCCAAAGCCTGTTTTTGGACAGGATTTCCAGTGATTTTTGTTGACCATTCACATAGAGCCAAGGTTAAGGAGAGTCCGAGTGATGAAAAGATTGTTCACGTTGATTGAACTGCTGGTGGTGATCGCGATCATCGCGATTCTGGCGTCGATGCTGCTGCCGGCGCTGTCGAAGGCGCGCGAGAAGGCGAAGTCGATTTCGTTCACGAGCAAGTTGAAGCAGTGGGGGTTGTTCTACTACTTCTACGCTGAAGACAACGATTCGTGGCTGCCGCTGAACAACTACACGGTGACGTCTGCTGGCCGCAAGGCGCTGGGCTACGCGCGGCATCGTTCGACGCACATCGACTACTACTATCCCGTGGACACGATGATCGGGCTGGGCTACTGCGGTGCGCCGGCGCCGACCACGCAGCAGGGGAAGGACGACATCGCGAAGGTGACGCTGCGCTGCCCGAGCGATTCGAAGAACTTCACCTCAATGACGCAGTCGACGGGCGACCATCTGGCGACGAGCTACAGCTACAACATTGCGGACTATGGTCCGGACGGGACGATTTCGGGCTTTATCCCGGAGGCGCGGTATAACGAGGGGCGTGCGCGTGCGAAGGTCGGGCGCGACAACCCGGGCTCGGCGATTATGGGCGATGTCGTGTGGCCGCGGAGCATCTGGAATTCGGGTTACACCGGGAACCATCCGGACTGGCGCTTCAACGTGCTGTATCTGGGCGGCCATGTGAAGTCGCAGAAGGGGCCCGGCAGCGGCTCCAGCTACGGCGACACCTGGTACAACCTCGCCTATATGTTTGACACCCACGGCGGCACATACTTCCAATAAGATGTCTCGCTCTCGGGTGTAGCCCCAGCGAAGGCCTGGTCCGGTTGAACGGGCCGGGCCTTTTGTTTTGGCTGGACGACAGACGTGGGATGAGGGCGGATGGCAATTATAAACAGGGTCGTGAATGACAGGAGACATCATGGGCAGATGGCGTAGTGTTTGGGGGCTGGTGGCTTTGTGCGCGGCATGCGTGGCGGGGCCGTTCGGGCTGGAGTGGGAGGGCGCGAAAGCGGTGCCTGCGGCGGACGGAAGCATTCTCGTGGAGGACACGTCGGCGACGGGGGGGGCGTATATCATCTGCAAGCCAATCGCGGTGGATGCCGCTCAGCCGTGGTTCCTGTCGGTGGAGGCGCGCTGCGAGGGGGTGCGGTCGAATGGGCGAGTTCAGGTCTATGTGCAGTGCGTGGATGCATCGGGGAAGACGCTGAAGAGCCTGGGCACCAATTCCATTTCGGGGACGACGGGGTGGACGCGGCTGTCGGTGCGGGTGAAGCCAGGGCAGTGGCCGAACGGCACGGTGGCGGTGCGGGTCATCCTGCAGCCTGCGGCGGGGCCCGCGTCAGGCGTCGGCAAGGCGTGGTTTCGGAACTTTGAGCAGGGGCGTCCGAGCGGGGCGCAGTTGAACCCCGCGCCGTGGGGGCTGAAGTGGGCTGGCTCGAAGTATGACGTGGCGGACGGCTGCATGAAGTTGGCTGACACCAGCAAGGCGGGCGGGAACTACGTGGTCAGCAACGCGATGCCGATCGACACAGGCAAGTCCTTCCGATTCCGCGTCGAGGCGCGGTGCGAGGCGGTCAAGGTCGGCCGCACGCAGGCATACATCTTTGTGAACGACGCATCGGGCAGGCGCATCGGGCAGTTCGCCACCAACGTCATTTCGGGGACGGCGGATTGGACGCGGCTGCAGGTGGAGGTTCCTGCGTCGAAGTGGCCGAAGGGCACGCACCACGTGCAGTTGATGCTGCAGCCTGCGGCGGGACCAGGAGAGGCGACGGGGACGGCGTGGTTCCGAAACCTCGCGCACGAGGCGCTGGAGAACGCGCGCCCGATCGAAGGGCGCGAGTGCACTGGCGAGTTTGTCTTCAAATACGGCAACATCACGCTTGCGAACCAGGCGCTGCACGCATTCCCGTTTGAGCATGCTCCGAAACAGTGCCGCCTGGAGATCATGCGGAAGCGCCCCGCGCACCAGTCGGCGATCCAGATTTTGACCGACGACATGCTGGGCGGGAGCGTTCAGGCCGCCTTGTGGCTGGAGGGCCAGGAGGAATACGGCGCCTTGCAGACGCTGCCGCTCAAGAAGGTGCCGCGCGGCTATCAGGTGGACGTGTCGGGGCTGGCGCCGTGGCGCAAGCTCGCGCTGGTCTTCGCGGGGGGCGGGCCGCTGGCCTTTGACGACGTGCAGGTCTCGCGGGTCATCTTCCCGGAGGAGGACTGGCAGGCGAACTGGATCTGGTTCACGGCGGATCGCGTGGAGATGATCCATGTGCATCTGCGCAAGGAGTTCGTGCTGAAGTCGGCACCCGTGCGCGCGATGTGGCAGTGCGCCGCCGACGATGGCGCGGCGGTCTATTTCAACGGCGTGCGCCAGCCGAATGTCGACGGGCGCTTCGCGCCGCCCAACGAGGACATCGCGCGAAAACTCAGGGCTGGCAAGAATGTCATCACCGTCAGTGTGAGCCAGGCCCGCTATGCGGCGGGATTCCTGGGCGAACTCGACCTCTTCTTCGCCGACGGCACCCACCAGAAACTGCTGACCGACCGCACCTGGAAATACTACCCGTCCGAGGCGGAGATCCTGCGGGAATCGCACGGCGGAAAGGCCGCGGAACTGCCGCCGAACTGGCACACGGCGGAGTATGATTCGTCGGCGCTCAGGCACTGCGTGGAACTGGGCGTGCCGCCGCTGGGGGCGTGGGGGGCGGTCAAGTACCGCATGAACGCGCCGCGCGAGTCGATGACGCTGCTGAACGAGGTCTGTCCCGATGTGCTGGAGGCAGGGCGGGAATATCGCCAGAAGGTCGCCTTCCGCGCCAAGACGCCGTGCCAGGAGCCGACGCCGGTGCGGCTGCAGTTGAACCGCGAGGGCGTCACCTTCCTGGAGTGGGAGGTCGGCATCGCGCCCGTCGGCCAGCAGGAGTTCACGCTGCCTTTCGCCTTTCGGCTGAGCCCGTTCATCCATCCTGGCGACTACGAACTGCGCATGGTGATTTCGGGGTATCTGGCGACGACGGCAGACGGCAAGCCGTGCGATGCACGCCAGGTGCGCGTCCGCAACGACCGGCGCGCGCAGATGCCCGATTCGAAGATCCGGCGGGACGCGCACGGCGTGCCGACGCTGGTGATCGACGGCAAGGCCTGGCCCAGCATCTTCGCGGCGCGCGGCGGCGGACAAGGGCGGCTCACGCAGCACGGCGCGCAGTTCGCCAAGTCGGGCCTGCACCTCTACCACATCTACTTGACGCCTTCGTGGCCGACCCCCGAGACGAGGAGTTTCGCGCGGATGGACGCCATCGCGGAGGAACTCCTGCAGGGTGATCCCGAGGCGAAAGCCATCGTCAAGATCCAGTTGCGGGACGGGAAGCCCGCGTGGTATCTGGGCCAGTATCCGGACGAGGCGGTGCAGTTCGAGAACGGCGCGAAGGCGAACCACGTTTCGCTGGCGAGCCGCCACTGGAAGAAGTTCGCGGGGGAGTATATCCGCGAACTGGTGGGGCATGTGCAGCAATCTCCCTACGCCGACCACATCATCGGCTTCATCGCCTCGGAGGGCGAGGAGGGCCAGTGGATGCACTACTGGGCTGGCGGCGACCCCGCCGCCCCTGGCACCCTCTCCGACTACTGCCCCGAGATGCTCAAGTATTTCCGCCATTGGCTCAAGGAGAAATACGGCAATGACGCCGCGCTGCAAAAGGCGTGGTGCGATCCGCAGGTGACGCTCGCGACCGCGCAGATCCCGACGCGCCAGGAGCGCTGCGACGGCGCGATGGCCTTCCGCATCCTGCCGAAGAACCGCCGCGCGCAGGACTTCGGGCTGGCGCTCTCGGATGTGGTCTCCCAGGGCATTGTATACTACGCGAAGATCATCAAGAAGGCCTCGGGCGGCAGGGCGCTCACGGGCGCGCTGTACGGACACCTGATGGACCTGGGCGGCGGCTTTCTGGGCGAGCAGGTCGGCTATGCGCGGCAGAAACTGCCAGTCGAGACGCCGTTCATCGACTTCTATCTGGGACCGATCTCGTACAGCCACCGTTTCCGCGACGTGGGCTATCCTGGCGGCTACGACATGCCCTCGCCAGGCACGCTGGAACTGCACGGCAAGATCTGGATCAACGAGGACGATTTGCGCACGCATCTGGAGTTCCCCGCGGGCTACGCCTACTCGGTGCGCACGCCCGCCGACACGACGCAGCAGTTGGCGCGGGAGACGGTCAAGGCCATCTGCGGCCGCGCGGGCTTCTACTACTTCCCGCTGGGCGACAACGGCGTCGCGTGGTTTGACGATCCTGAGACCATCGACGCCATCGGCGGGCTCACGCGCGTCGCCAATGCGACCGTCGCGGGCGACCGCAGTTCGGTCAGCGAGATCGCGCTCTTCTTCGACGACGAGGGGCAGTGCCGCCTGCACCAGAAACTGCAGCAGGGCGAGGTCAGCGTCAATACGGCGGCCATCATGCAGCGCGAGGCGCTCTTCCGCATCGGCGCGCCCTCCGACGAATACCTGCAGTTCGATGTCGCGAACCCGAAACTGCGGGACTACAAGTTCTACGTCTTCCTGAACCCCTACTTCCTGAAGGAGGACGAGATCGCCGCCATTCGGAAACTCGCGGCGCGGCCTGGCGTGAAAATCCTCTTCTGCTTCACGCCTGGCATCGCGACCGACCACGGGCTGGACACCGCCGTGGCGAAGCAGTTGACGGGGATGGAGTTCCGCATCGAGGAGAAACCCCGCCAGGCGGAGTTCCACGTCGCGCGGAAGGCGGGCAGCGCCTTCGGGCAGCCCAAGGCGATGCTGGGGCCTGTCGTCGTGCCTTCGGGGTTCGACGAGGCGCTGGCGACCTTCGCCGACGGCACGCCCGCCGTTGTCCGCAAGGGGAACATCTACGTGGCCGCGATGGCGGACCTGCCCGTCGGGCTGTTGCGCGAAATCGCGAAGTCGGCCGGCGTCTACCTTTACTCGGAGGACGACATCGCCGTCTACGCCTGCCGGCAGTACGTGGGCTTCCATTCGGCCCGCGTGGAGAAGCCGTGCGCCTTCCGCGCTCCCGCCGGCAAGCGCATGCGCCAGATCTGGCCTGTCGATCCCGCCGCCAAGCCCGTGCGCGAGGTGCGGTGGCACAATGCCCGCCCCATCACCAGGATGTACGAGGTGGTGGAATAGGGATTCAAGGGATGCAAGGGATGCGCGGGGAGGGGGGATGTTTTTCACTATTTTTTGGGGGAATGTTGAAAGTTTTTCACAAAATCCGCGTAATTATAGATGACGGGGCGATGAATGGGCGGCCATTTCTTTTTCGCGACGCATTTCGCGAAAAAAAGTGCGGAGATCGCCAATAACGGTCGAATGTGGTTCGTTAAGCCAATGACGCACCGCTTTTCGGCCTGGTTTTTCCTTTTTTTCTTTTGAGCGACCTTATGGTATCCGACAATGACACATTGAAGTTGTACATGCATAACATTATGCAGTACCCGTTGGTCACTCCAGCCGAAGAAGTGGTCCTGGCGAAGGGCGTCGCGGCGGGTGACCAGGCGGCGCGGCGCAAGTTGATCAACGCGAACCTGCGGCTGGTGGTGAAGATCGCGCACGACTTCAAGGGCCGCGGGCTGCCGCTGCTGGATCTGATCAGCGAGGGGAACATCGGGCTGATGCGGGCGGTCGAGAAGTTCGACCCGACCAAGGGCGCGAAGTTGTCGAGCTATGCGGCGTGGTGGATCAAGCAGGCGATGCGTCGCGCGCTCTCGACGCAGGGCAAGATGATCCGCATCCCCGCGCAGTCGGAGAAGAAGATGCTGCGCATCCAGGCGGCGACGGCGAAGCTCATCGTGAAACTGGGGCGTCCGCCGACCGTCAAGGAAATCGCGGCGGAGGTCAAGTTGACCGAGCGCACCGTCAACGGCCTGCGCAACGGCCGCACCAGCACCGTCTCGCTGCAGGATCCGCTGCAGCCTGGCATGGACGGCGAACTCACGGATGTGCTGCCAGACGAGAAGAGCGTGCAGCCGACGGAGGTGCTGGGGGATCTTGAGATCATGAAGCAGTTGCGGCGGCTCTTCGCGGCGCTGGATGACCGCGAGCAGCAGATCCTGGATCTGCGCTTCGGGCTGAGTTCGGGGACGCCGATGACGCTTGAGGACGTCTCGGCGAATATCGCCTTGACGCGCGAGCGGGTGCGCCAGATCCAGAACCACGCCCTCTCGCGGCTGCGCTCCATGCTGGACAATGACCAGATCGCGGCGCAGGCGGAGCAGGAACTGGTCGCCTCGGGGCGCCCGCAGGTCGCGGCGGCGCTGGAGCGGCTGCTGGGGAAGTTGAGCGACGACGAGGATGGCTCGCCGCCAGAAGAATGAGGGTGGCAGGGGGCGTTGGAAGATTTTTCGTTGTCTGGCGTTTTCCCGATGGAGAGGGTGGCGTCCAGGCGACAGTTGAAGGTTTAGGAGAAGATTCAGTATGATTTCCGACAATGACACCATGAAGCTCTACATGCAGAGCATTGGCCAGTTTCCGCTGGTCTCCACGGAGGAGGAGGCGAAACTGGCCAAGCGCATTGCAAAGGGCGACACCGAGGCGCGCGACATCCTGATTCGGAGCAATCTGCGCCTGGTGGTGAAGATCGCGCACGACTTCAAGGGACTGGGGCTGCCGCTGCTGGACCTGATCAGCGAGGGGAACATCGGGCTGATGCGGGCGGTCGAGAAGTTCGATCCGATGAAGGGCGCGAAACTGTCGAGCTATGCGGCGTGGTGGATCAAGCAGTCGATGCGGCGTGCGCTGGCGAACCAGGCGCGCACGATCCGTATCCCCGTCCAGTCGGCGAGCAAGATCGGGAAGATCCAGAACGCGCGTGCGAAGCTGATGCAGCAGCTGGGGCGCGACCCGACCGACAAGGAGATCGCGAGCGAGGTCAATCTGACCGAGCGCACGGTGACGGGGCTGCGGCAGGGCAAGACCAGCACGATCTCGCTCTTCGACCCCATCCAGAACGGCGCCGAGGGCGAGTTCAAGGACATCATCCCCGATGAGAAGACCGTCTCGCCGAATGACATCGTGCGGGACGACGAGACGCTTTCCGTGATGATGAAACTGGTGGAGCAGCTTCCCGAGCGCGAACGGGTGATCCTGCGGCTGCGCTTCGGGCTGAACGGCGAGAAGCCGAAGACGCTGGAGGAGGTCTCGCGCTCCATCGGACGCACCCGCGAGCGCGTCCGCCAGATCCAGAACCAGGCGCTGGACACCCTGCGCGCCGCCATCGAGGAGCAGAAGACCATCGAGGAATCCACCCGCGAGAACGGCAACGACGACGACGACGATTACTAGAGGGAGGACGCGATCATGGTACCGATTCCAGACGAACCGTGGCTGAAGGAAGGCGAGACGCTCTTGTGCTTCGGCGACAGCCTGACGGCGGCGAAGAATCCAGGCTACGTGGAGAAACTGGCGGCGTTCCTGGAGCCGAAGGGCATCCGTGTCGTGAACGCGGGCGAGGGCGGGGACAAGACGCCGCATGCGCTGACGCGCCTGCAGACGGCGGTCATCGACCAGGCGCCCGACGCGGTGTCGTTCTTCTTCGGCGCCAATGACTCGGTCATCGGGCGCGGTATCTGGCGGGACGAGCCCGTGGTCGAGCCGATGACCTACCGCGACAATCTGGTGTGGATGGTCCATCTGTGCCGCCTCAAGTGCCCGAAGATCCGCAAGTTCAGCATTGCCGCGCCGAGCGGGCGGATGGAGGGGCAAAACTGGATCGACTTCGGCGACATCCGCCACGACTACTGCCTGGAGGCGCGCAAGGCCGCCGAACTCTCGGGCGCGCGCTTCGTGCCCCTCGACACCCGCCTGGACGAGGTGCGCGACACGATGGCGCCGAACGAGAAGGGGCTGAAACTCACGAAGGACGGCATCCACATGACCGCCCAGGGCTATGCGCTGATCGCCGACATCATGCTTGAAGCCTGGCGGATGAAATAGGAAACCACCCGAACAACGGCGTGGGGAATGGCAGGAGAGGTCTATGCAGACAGTGCGAATAGCGGTGCGTCCCGAGCAGGCGCTGGGGCCAGTCCGCATCATGAACGCGGTCAACAACGGCCCGATGAAGCGGGGCACCGACCAGACGCGGGGCAACTTCAACGACTATGCGGCGCTGGAGATCCCGTATGCGCGCATCCATGACGCGGCGCTCTGCTCGACCTACGGCGGCTGCCACACGGTGGACATCAGCGCCATCTTCCCCGACTTCCGCCGCGATGCGGACGACGCCTCGGCCTACGACTTCACGCTGACCGACGACTATCTTGCGACCATGCGCGCGGCGGGGACGGAGCCCTTCTATCGGCTCGGGCAGTCCATCGAGCACTGGATCAAGAAATACGGGGTGAATCCGCCCGCGGACTTCGGGAAGTGGGCGTCGGTCTGCGAGCATATCGTGCGCCACTTCAACGAGGGCTGGGCGGACGGCTTCCACTGGAACATCCAGTACTGGGAGATCTGGAACGAGCCAGACCTGGGGGTGCGCGCGGACGGCCGCCCCAGCCCGACCTGGACGGGCACGAAGGAGCAGTTCTTCGAACTCTACCGCATCACCGCGACCCGCCTGAAGCAGGCCTTCCCCGCGCTGAAGATCGGCGGGCCCGCGCTGGCGGGGCCGCACGGCTGGACGGAGGAGTTCCTGGCCTTCCTGCGGGAGACGGAGACGCCGCTCGACTTCTTCTCCTGGCACTGCTACACGAAGGAGCCGTCGGTCCTGACCGAGTACGCGGCCTGGGTCAAGGAACGGCTGGTGCAGTTCGGCTTCACGCAGACCGAATCCATCCTCAACGAATGGAACTATGTTCGCGGCTGGACGGACGAGTGGGTCTACTCCCTGCGGGTGGAGTCAGGCGACCTGAACTACAAGGGGGCGGCCTTCATCGCCGCCGCGATGTGCGCCTGCCAGCAGGCGCCGCTCGACATGCTGATGTTCTACGATGCGCGCGTCACCTGCCTCATGAACAATCTCTTCGACCATGTCTCTCTGGAGCCGCTGCGCGGCTACTATCCCTTCTACGCCTGGGCGAAGTTGCGCCGCCTCGGGACGGCGGTCGCGGTCCAGGCGGAGAACGCCGCGGACCTCTACACGGCGGCCGCCGTCGGCCAGGACGGGCGGCTGGGGCTGCTGGTGGCGCGTTACAACAACGACGACAATGTCTCGACGCCCGAGGCGGTCGCGCTGGCGCTGCCTGCGGGGCGCAGGCCAGTCTGCCATCTGACCGACGCGACGCGCCTCTACACCGAGACGCCGCTGGCCCAGAACGACGCGGGCGAATGGGTTCTCACGCTGAAGCCCAACGCCTTCGCCTACATCGAGATGGCGTAGGGCCGCATGGCCGTTGGGAACTGCAATTCAGAGGAGAGCACGGAATGAAGATGGTGCGAGCGTGGGTGGTGCTGGCGGTGTTGTGCGGGCTGGCGCTGGCGGGTGAACTGGCGGTCAGGCCAGGCGAGAAGATCGGCTTCCTGGGGGACAGCATCACGGCGATCGGGACGCAGCATCCTGGCGGCTACACGCGCCTGGTGATGAGCGGGCTGGAGGCGATGGGCTGCAAGGCCGAACCCGTCTTCGCGGGCGTCGGCGGGCACAAGTCCGACGACATGCATCGGCGGATCGCGCGCGACATCCTCGCGCACCGCCCGAAGTGGATGCTGCTGAGTTGCGGCGTCAACGACACCTGGCACGCGCAGATGCGCGGACGGCGCGGCGTGCCGCTGCCTGAGTTCATCGACCATGTCACCGAGATGGTGAAGGCGGCGAAGGCGGCGGGCATCGAGGTGATGCTGATGACGGCGACGGTGGTCTATGAAACGCCCGACTATGTCTGCAACCAGCAGTTGAAGGACTACAACGCCGCCATCCACAAGATCGCGAAGGAACACGGCTGCCGCGTCGCCGACGTGGGGCAGGCGATCCGTGCGGAACTGGAGCGGATGCACGCCGCGGGCCGCCCGTACGGCACGCTGCTGACGGTGGACGGCGTCCACATGAACCCGCTGGGCGACGCCATCATGGCAGAGACGATCCTGCGCGCCTTCGGCGCCAACGATGCCGACCTGGTCAAGGCGCAGGCGGCATGGAACAAGATCCCCGACTTCAATGCGCGGCTCGGCATCCCGTATAAACTGACGCTGGAGCAGTTCCGCGCGCTGGACAAGCAGGCGGAGAAGCGCGGCCTCACGTTCAAGGACTATGCCGCGACCCTGCTCCAAAAGGCCCTTGAAGACGCGCTTCGCCAGGGCGGAAAATAGTTATTTGCCCGGCGATGATATCGCCGGGCACAGGACTCGCCGGTGCACGGGGATTTGTTTCATGGAAATGCCGATGGGAAGCATCGGGGAAGTCAAAAAAAGCAGGAGGGATTATGTTATGTTTCCAGTTTTTGCGGAGATACTGGAATGACGGGGGATTTCATGGAAGAGAGAAGGCCGAGTCATTATGGATGCAAAGTTTGAGGATGTGAGGAAGTTGGCGGAGGAGCGGTTTCCAGAGGAATTCGCGGCGGGGCCCGACAACTTTTTTTCGCTGGCGTTGGAGGGCTTGCCTCTGGAGTTCTTCCGCATTCCGGGCGAAGTGGAGGTGACAGTGCGGGTTCGTCTGCTCTCGCTGGACGAGATTCGGCGGACGGAGGACTTCGCGCACTCGGCGCTGTCGGGGAACTTCTTCTGGGAAGGGACGCGTGGCGCGACGCTGTCGGTTTCCTCCGATAACGCCCTTTACCTCACCGAACGTCGGGAGGCGGGTGATCTGGCGACGCAGGAGGGACTGGACGCCTGCATTCAGGACTTCACCCTCACGGCCCGCGACTGGCGGGCAAGGAGCGCACTCTATGCTTAGGGAGCAGTTTGAGGAGATTCTGTCGGAGTTCGGAAAGACCATTGGGCTGGAGCTTTCCCTCCTTGACGACGCCGTAAGCTGGATGGTGGATGACGAAGTTCTGGTGAATCTCCAGTATCTGGATGCATCCGACTATCTTCTGCTTTGGACGCAAGTCGGTCCGCTGGGGGAGGGCCACGCGATGGAACTTCTGCGCCTGAATGAAGTCGGCGGGGATGCAGCGGGCTTCACGCTGTCGTTGGACGAGGCGAATGCGCTGGTGCTGGCGCACGACCGACGAAGCGCATGGGTCATCTCCTCCGCCGATGCGCTGGCGGAGTGGACGGAGGCACTGATTCGCTGTACTCGGGCGGCGCGCGCGATTATGGGAAATCATTCTTCTGCGGAGGGCGAATTATGTCGGATCATGGTGTGAACATATCTGGAGTCTCCCCTTCGCCGTTCTCTGGCCTGCAGTCCATTTCCACGACGACGACCACAACGACGGCGACCACAACGACGACGACCACAACGACGACGACCACAACGACGACGACGACAACCACCACCACGTCCAGGGTGGCGCCGAGTCCGGCAGTCGCGATGGTGCTTCAAGATGGGGGAGGCGTGCCGGATCTGTCGCGGCAGGGGGCGCGTTTTCTGCATAGCCATGCAGTGCAGGGGGGGCGCGACTATGATCTCTCGAACGCCTCGGATATGTTGGAGATGGCGCATAAATCCGTGGTCCGGATGAAGGAACTCATCGTTGACGCGGAGAAGTTGGATGCGCTGTCGAGGTCGGTGTCCGACGCGATAGACGCATTTGAGAAGAGTCATCCGAGGGACGTAAAAGCGCTTCAGGGGCTGGCGAAGGCGCATTCGGAGTTTCTGTTGAAGTTGGCGGCGCTCAAGGACGCCCGGCAAGAATTGGTTCGGAATGTGAAGGATGGCTCTGGACATAAGGGAGATCCGCGCGCTGGTGTGGCGGAGGTGCGCGAATCGTTGCGCGTCTTTCGCTATGAGTTGCAGCGCGGACTTGGACTGGATAAAAACATGGGACATGCCGAGTCTTTCATGCGTTCGGTGCAGCATCGTTTTACGTTCCGGGCCGGCGGGCACATTCCCCCTGGCGCGCTGTGGGGGTCGAGGAAGGCGGAAAATGATTTTTCAAACGCGATGGCGGAGCTGCAGCGGTATTTAACAGGGGTGACGTTTCCTGACAAGTGGAGGCTTGAGGATTATGCCAGCGGCGCGCTGGAGTTTTCGCACCGCACCAATGACCGGATCCGTGAGTTCCAGGACGGGGAGGCGCAAAACCCCCGGCTGCGGAGTGTGCTTGGGGACCTGCCGGAGAAGGGCGGCAAGCGCACGGTCGAGTTTTCCTGCGGCCTTGGGGCGCTGGTCGGCTTCGGGGATTCGACGTTGGGGATCGCCGGTCTGCGTCTGGGGGCGCGGGTCCGCATCATCAGCGAGATCTCGGCGCCTCCGGGCGGCGGCGCGATCACGGTGACCTTCCGACCTGCGGGGGGGCTGGATGCCAAGCTGCTGCTCCAGGCCGGGCAGCAGTCTTTGCTGGCGGGAGGAAAGGCGACGGTGGAGGGCGGCGGCGAAGTCGCGCATATCATGACCCGCACCTACGCGACGGTGGAGGACTTCATTCTGGACGCCTCCCGGAACCGCTTCTCCCTGCAGTCTTCGCCGAGCGACTTCCTGCAGCGTGGCGCAGGCTGCCTTTGCCACGGCGTTGACCAGAAGGTCACGACGTTTCTGCGCTGGATGGGGCGGCACAGCGGCGAAGTGAAGCAGACCAATGCGGAGTACCTCTCCATGCTCAAGCAGCAGGGAATCGTCGATCGGGTGGATCGCCTGCTGGCGCGTCGCACCAACCCGATGATTGTCGCGGAGCGCAAAGGCTGGAGCGTCCGCGGGCAGGTGAGCGCCGGGGCGTCGGGGAAGTTCGGCATCTTTTCGGGGAGCGTTTCGGTGGGCGGAAGTCGGGAGCGCGAGGTCAGCCTCGAGAGCAAGACCTTCGTTCCGGTGGCGCGGTGCATTCGGAATGCCCCGGACCAGAAGGCGCTCTTGGCTTTTCGGTTACCCAGCGCGAGCGGCGTGGTGCTTGAGCCGAATCTCGCGGACGAGGATGCACTGGTGACATCCTTTGACCAGATGATCGAGGCGGCGTTGAAGAATCATCCGAAAGACGATGTGAGGTGGGCCGACTTTGCCAATCAGGTGCGTTCGCATCTGATCGCGGCGGAGATGCTGGTGCGGAAGGGCGTCATTGACCGCGACGAAGGCGACCGCCTGCTGGCGCGTTTCTCGGATCCGCCTGTCGCCATTCCCCCGGACATCTTTCGCGAATACCTGATGGACGGGTCTGGGGCCGCCAAGCCGCCGAAGTTGCGCACGAGCGTCGAGGGAAAGGTGAAGGTGGGCCTTTTTGGGGAGACCTTTGGGGGATGGGGGGATGAGATTTCGCCGGAGAACGCTTTTGGCGCGGCGGTGGCCAAGGGCGGACTGGAGGCTCTACGCCGCCAGGTCGGGCTGGACCAGGAACTCCTGTATCGTTACAGCACGGAAAAGCCCGCAAGCGAGGAGCGCGATCCGCGTCCGTGGGAGAATGCGAAGATCAGCACGCACGAGCTCTCGTTCTCCGCCTCGTTGCCGATGCGCTGGCTCCTTGAAGGAATCGCGAAGGTTGCGATGAAGGGCGCATGGGATGTGGATGAGCCATTTACGGGACGCTGGCTGACGCGTCTGAAGGAGGCGGGAGGCGCGGGCTTGGATGACCTGATCTCCACCATCCTGCCGGGGCTGGTCATGGCGGGGCTTGACGAATTCGCCGGCAAGCCGCTGGCTGACTATCTCGCGAAGCCAGAAAATGTCGAGGCTGTGCTGACATTTTTGGAGGATCATCCGGAATTGTCGTGGGACGCCTTCCGGCTATGCGTTTGGGATGCGGTACACAATCCCGATGCGCCGCTGGAAGCTATGGCGGAGCGCCTCAACCAGTATGTCATTTCCAATGCCGGCATGAGCACGGAGGCCCTGAAGACCTTCCGATGGACCTACGCGGACGGCAACCTGGCTTCCTTCTCGCTCTCGGAGGACCGCTCATCCCGGATCGGCGTCAGTGTGGATCCGGTTGCGCTGGCCATTTCCGGTGGCGGCGACATATCATATCGGGTTGCGACCTCAATCAATGACTATCTTCTGTTCCCGAAGCCAACGCTCGTCACGCTTTTGGGCAAGACGGAGGCATTCCTCTTCGCGGACCTCTCCTTGGACGAAGTCGGCAACGGCGAGAGGTTCACGAACTTCCTTTCCCGCAATATCGGTGGTGTGAAAAAGTTGTTGCAGGACATCGATTCGATCGACAATCAGAAAGTCGTGACCGCTGCGCTGAATGCGTGTCGCAATGATCAGGGTCTCGTCCACGAAGTGACGGATTCCTACCAGGAGGCTTGTGCCGTGAAGAATGACGCCAATGCCACAGACGCGCAGCGGATGGAGGCCATGCGGAGACTGCTGGTTTCGCTAACTCTCGCATACCGTACGGCGTTGACGAAGGAGGAGCAGCAGTCCAGCCCCCCCGTCTCCTCCGGCGGGGCGCCGAAAGTCCCTTCCGGGGGCGCGGCGAACGACTCTCCTCCGGCGCCCCCCGTCTCCTCCGGGGGCGCGGCGAACGACTCCTCCGGCGGGGCGCCGAAAGTCCCTTCCGGGGGCGCGGCGAACGACTCTCCTGCGGCGCCCCCCGTCTCCTCCGGGGGCGCGGCGAACGA
>JAEEGL017438404.1_pt1 | contig 17195 bp, 15 predicted proteins | sample 9134231 | NCBI WGS metagenome assembly JAEEGL01 (sample SAMN16246548, study PRJNA631951) | gut metagenome | biome: gut microbiome; feature: rumen; material: fiber-attached | host: Bos | place: Iran: Karaj | collected 2018-10
CTACGCCCGGCGACTGCGTGGACGTGCTCGTCACCGACTACGGCATCGCGGTCAATCCGCTGCTTCCCGATCTCATTGAATGCCTCGACAACGCGGGCATCCCGCATGTGTCGATCGAATCCCTGAAGGAAAAGGCGTACAGCCTCGTCGGCCGTCCCGACGATCTCCAGTGGGAGGATAAGGTTGTTGCGATCCTCGAAGCGCGCGACGGCACGATTCTGGACGTCGTCCGCAAGATCAAACCGTACACCATAGACTGATACCGGATTCTGCCCGAAGGAGGATTCTTCCCCCTTCGGGTTTTCATTCCCGAAACAACCATCTGAAATAGGAGGAGAAAATAAGATGGGTACCTTCTTTGCAACCATTGCAAACGCAATGAACAGCGACCTTGCCGTCGGCATCATGGGCTTGCTCACCATTGCCGCCATCGTCGTTATGCTGTTCCGCAGCAAGACGCAGCCTGCGATCGCCTTTATCGTCTTTCCGACGATTCTGGCGCTGATCATGGTGATCTTCGGACGCTATTCGTTCGGGGATATCGCAACGATGATCAAATCGGGCTTTTCGAGCACCGGTCCGACCGCCGCGCTGTTCGTCTTCTCGGTTCTGTACTTCGGCATCATGACCGACGCCGGCATGTTTGACGTCATCATCGGCAAACTGATGAAGCTCGTCGGCGACAATGTTATGGGTGTGTGCGTCGTCACGGCAATCATCGCGCTCGTCGGACACCTCGACGGCGGCGGCGCATCGACGTTCTGCATCGTCATCCCCGCCATGCTGCCGGTCTACAAGCGCATGCACATGCGCCCGACCACGCTGCTGCGCATCGCGGTACTTGCGATGGGCGTTCTGAACCTGATGCCCTGGGCGGGCCCGACCATGCGCGCAGCGTCCGTGCTCGGCATGGAAGCGGGTGCGCTTTGGAAGACGATTCTGCCGATTCAGATCTTCGGTATCGTTCTGGCAATCGCCCATGCGGTGCTCTGCGGCTTCCTCGAAAAGCGCCGCGGCGCAGGTCTGCACGGCAAGCTCGCCGAGCAGGAGGGCGAAGTCGACCTCAAGGAAGCGCTGCACGAAGAAAAGACCAACGAGCTGGCGCGTCCGAAGCTGTTTATCGTGAACATCCTGCTGACTGTCGCGATCATTGCGATGCTGATCTGGGACGCCTTCCCAAGCTATGTGCCGTTTATGATCGGTACCGCGCTCGCGCTGTTCATCAACTACGGCTTCAATGCCAAGATGCACAAGAAGATCATCAACCTGCACGCCGGTCCGGCGCTCATGATGTGCTCCACGCTGATGGGCGCGGCGATTCTGATGGGCGTTCTGACCACGAGCATCGGCGCGGACGGCAAGGCGATCTCCGCAAAGGTTATGGAGCTGCCGCCGGATGCGATTCCGTCCGTGGTCCGCTGCCTTGCGGGTATCGTTTCCTCGATCCTGCCGAAAGCGCTCGGTCAGCATCTGCCGCTCATCATCGGTATCCTATCCGTACCGCTGGCGCTCGCGTTTGATACCGACAGCTACTTCTACGGCATGCTGCCGGTCATGATCGGCATCGGTCAGGCATTCGGCGTCAACGCGCTGCCGATCGCGGTCGCGATGGTCGTCTGCCGCAACTGCGCAACGTTCATCAGCCCGATGGTTCCGGCAACGCTGCTGGGCACCGGTCTTGCGGAAGTCGAGATCAAGGATCACATCAAAGCGAGCTTCCTCTACGTCTGGGGCTTTTCGATCCTGTGCATGCTCTTTGCCGCAATCTTCGGCATTATGCCGCTGTAATCCGTTCGAACAAACAAAGACACCGCCGGACGCATATCCGGCGGTGTTTGTTTGCGGTCTTTATTCGACTTCTTTTCCGTAGAGCGCCTGCTGCAGCAGGATGCGGCACTTTTCGAATTCGGGCAGAATCGCGTAGGAACCGTCCATATTGAGCTCCGTAAAGCTCGCGTCAAACGGGAAGCGGACCGTTTGGAATGTCAGATCATCCGCAACCGCCATCTCGTAACCGACGCTGCGCAGAGCTTCGAAATCGAGGTTGGAACGCACGTTCCGAAAGATCGTGTGAAAGAACGGATAAAGGAACGAGCTGTCGAACTTCGCCTGCAGATAGTCAAACGCATCGTGAATCACAGTCAGCTGCCGTTCGGCGCGTCCGAGATCGCCCTTGTTGTCCGAGGTACGGTCGAGAAGCAGCGCAACGACCTGCTCCCCTGAGAGCTGCTGTTTTCCCGCGGAAAGGCTGCTGCCGGTCTTTTCGTTGATGTACTTCGCTTCCTGCCTGGTCAGCGTTGCGGGAACGCCGTCGATACCGTCCGCAAGGATTCTGAGCTCGTCGGTGCCGGTCAGTACATAGTTCTGGATGTCGAGTCCGAACAGATCGTTCATGGTGTTGATCAGCTGTCCGACGCCGCCGCGCGCATACGCGGTGCTGATGCGTTTCCAACCCTCGTCACCGAACGGCACGATGGTGTCGCGCGCGACGGAAACGACGGTAAACCGCTGCTGCAGTTCGTCATACGATGCCAGGAAGATCATGTCGGTCTGCTTCTGTTCGGATTGTACCGAGCCGTTCTGCACGACGATCAGCATCGTGGTAATAAACCGGTCGATCTTGCTTTGCTCGTAAATCGGGACCTCCCGTATTTCGCCGGTCTCATAGTAATCCGTATCCTTCGAGAGCGCGTGATCAAACAGCGCGGCGTTCGGCGTAGGCAGCGCGGACAGATCGATCTTTTTGTACGTTCCCGTCACGATCGGAATCCTGCCGTCATAGATGCGAAAGAGCGAACAAAAGCCGATCACGCCCGCGCTCGTCAAAATGACGAAGGCGAGACAGAGCGCAAAGAAAGCAATCTTCTGTTTTCGGTTCGGCTCTCTAAACATGTTAAAACCACAGAATGCCGAAAATCAGGATGTCGGCAAGCAGCGCAAACGTACAAAGCACCGCCATGACGACGATGCCGACGATCCATCCCGTTCTTTTTTTCGGCTTGGATTCCATCTCAGTCTCCCAGGAATTTATTGGCATACACCGTCGAAAGCGCCGGTGCGACGCCGTTCTCGTCATACTCCGCAAACTCAAGCATGTCGACGATATTGCGGCCGGCAATGCCGTCTCCGTCCTTGTCAACACCGGACGGCGTATTGATCGTTCTGCCCATGAACAGCATGACCGCGCTCGTGCCGCCGTCGAGGTTCATCGCGCATTCGCAGCCGAGGCTCTCCATCAACTGCGCCATCTCGATTTCGGTCATGCCGATCGCTTTTTTCTTTTTCCTGCCGTCGACCGCGACCGCGACATAGTGACCCGGCTCATAGTAGCCGAACATGATGCGCGGATGCCGTCCGTTCTTTTTGAGTCCCTGAACGGCTTTTCCGTCCTGTACGAGGATCGGGCCGAACTGCAGCGCGTGGCGGATACCGCCATGCTCGTTTTGTTCCTTGTTGTACCGGAACGATTCGTTGTTGTTCCGGTTGATTGCCTTGACGGTACCGTCGTTATAGATCACGATGATACCGGAGGTGAAATCGATGAGCTTCGATTCCACATCCTTTGTTTTCTCACCGTTATGAATCACCAGTCCCTTGTTGAAGCTGCCGCTGACACCGAAGATTACATTGTCGCGGTTTGCGAACGATTCCGGATTCTCGTGACCGGTGTTGAACTTTCCCTTTGCAAAGCCCATGCGAAAGCTTGAGATATTGCGGACCCAGATATCCGCAACATAATAGGTCTGTCCTTCGTCCGCCTTGACGACCTTCTTGATCGCCACGCGCAGCTCGTCACTCTGATAACTGTAATCCGCGTCTTCGCCGGTATCGTAGTTCGGAAAACGATCCGTGCAGATATCGCCTGCGATCGGCTCGCGCGGCACATACGGCGTCGCGTCGGCTTCCGGTGCGATCTTCACTTCCGGCGCGGTCGCTTCGGGCTGCTTGATCGGTTCGCCCGCAGAATCGGTGCTCTGCACCAGCACATGCTCCGTATCCGGCTCAATGAACTGTATCTCTGAAGAACCGGGGTCTTTCGTATCCGAAAAACAGCCCAGAGGCAGCATTCCTATGCAAAGAATCAGACAAAGAATGAATTTCCGTTTCATGGATTCTCTCCTTTTCCGACATCCGTTATCTTTTATCATAGCGAACCGAAGAACACATTGCAAGGGTTCGCACAGATTTTTACGTTATTTTACATTTCGACCGCATCCGTGCGCAATTGCGGCACTTCAGCGCGCCGGTTCCTTTCCCTCGCGTTTCAGGCGACGCTGTTTGAGCAGAAAGCCGAGCTTGCGGTACGGCTTGAACCGGTAAAAGCGGTTGCGAATCGCCTTCCAGAGCACATGCCGCTTGCGGTAATCCTTGAAATTGCGGATATGCCGCTGCCATTCGGTCTCCTCGGCGCGCGTTTTCATCGAGCGTACCTCCTTGCCGCGGCGGGCAAGATACTGCTGCAGCTCAATGCGCAGTCCGTCATAGAGCGGCATCAGGTCCGACTGCTTCAGCCCCGTGACGGCAAGAATCTTTGCATTGTCGACCACGCGGTCGTACATGCGGTCGTACTTCAGCTGCCAGCGGCGTCCGACCGTGTTCACATAGGTCCTTTCGGGCACCGCTTTGGTTTTCATGCCGAGGATTTTTTCGTACATCTTTGCGATCTCGCCCCAGCTGTGATGCTCTGCGGTCGACGCCGTGTACGTCTCGCCGTACGCCCGTTCGTTCAGAACAAGCCGCGCGATCATCTTCGCCACGTCGCCGGCCCACGTCATCGTCGCCTGTCGCTTGCACATCTGCTCGGCAAGCAGCACGTCTTTGCCGCTCAGCGCGTTTCCGATGAAATCTCCGATTTCCATCGTGCCGAGCTGGAACCGATCCCCCGAATAGGAGATCGACGGGCGGATAATCGTATAGTTTTTGCGCGAAGCCTTTGCGAGAAGATTCTCCTGCCGCGCCTTGACCAGCGCATATTCCTCGCTGATGAGGTATTCCGGATCCTTTTCCGTGTCCAGAAGCCGTGGGCTTTCCTCGGTCAGCGGCTTCATGCCGCCGTCGGCATAGACACGGTATGACGACAGGAAGATGTAATGCTCCGTGCCTGCCAGCAACGGTTCGACACGCAAACCGAATTCGTCGGTCTGATAGATCATGAAGTCGATGATCGCGTCGAAATGCGCGTCCATCAGCGCGTTGAAAAACAGCTCGCGCTTCGGATTACCCTGCAGAAAGTGCAGGTTCGGATCGTTTGAAACGCGCGCGCGGCGGCTTGTGACATACACATCGTACCCGAGTCTCAAAAGCTCCGGTACCGTATACTTGCCGATCGCGCCCGTGCCGCCGAACAGCAGGATTCGTTTTTTCGCCTGCGCACTCATTTCTTCAGGTCCCGATTGAAGCTTCTGAGATGCTTCAACGCCTGCTGCTCATCCGCAACCTCGGTGAACACTTCAAGGATTGCGGGCTTGCCGAAATGATCGGGATTCGCGTCGCAGAAATCGTCAACCGCAGCATCGAACGCTTCCTTCGTGTCTGCGGAAAGGTAGGCAAAGCCCATTGACTCCGCCCAGGCCTTTGCGCTGCCGAAGTGACCGTGCGCCGAGATCAGGTCGTCGCTCTCCGCGCCCCATTGATTCTCAAGCCCCGTATTCAAGCGGAATTCCACGCCGCGCCCGTTATTGATCAGCAGGATGCGCAGGTTGTTCCCGACATGGCGGTTGCCCAGCGCGTTCATATCATAGAAGAATGCAAGATCGCCCAGAAGGCAGAACGACAGCCGCGTGCGGTCCGCCTTGGACTGGCCGAGCGCCGTGGAGATCGCGCCGTCGATGCCGAAGCCGCCTACGTTCGAGCTGACGGTCACGCTCGGATCGAGCACAAAGAAGTTCATGCTGCGCAGCGAATTCAGAATGCCGAGGTGCAGAAAACTGTTTTTCGGAAGCCGTTCCGAAAGTTTCGAAGCGACATAGATGTTGGACAGCGGCAGCTGGGGAAGCGCCGCTTTTCGGACGGATTCCGCAATCGTCGAATAGTACGGCTCGCTGCCGGACGTATCGCGCATGGTCCGGAAGAAGAAACGTTCCGAGCAGAAGAGCAGCTTTTCGACAAGTTCCGCGCCGTGGCGGTTGTGGTATTCGCGGTCCTCCGAGATGCGCCACACACGCTTGCCCTTGAAGAGCGGACTTGCGCTGTAATCGCCGGATACCGAACCCATGTCGATGATCAGGTTCGGCAGATTTTTGAGTTCTCTGAGGTCCCCCGCCACCGCGCTCAGCACACGGTTTTTGCCTGTGTAATTTGCGGTGTGGTCACAGAACACCGCCGCGTCATGCTGCTCGGCAAACGCGCCGATCGCGTCGAGCGTCTCGCTGTCGAACGGATGGTGCGCGCCGATGAACAGCGCCACCTTCTTTTCCCGCAGCGCGTCGGCAAGCGCGTCGCGATCGAACGTCTCCGCGTCGATCACGTCGATCTTCTGCACCTCGGGCAGCTTCGGCGTCTTGAACGAATAGAGGTCGTTGACCGGCAGATTGATATGCACCGGACCGCCGCCTGCCGTCGTTGCGAAATAGAGCGCTTTGTTGACCAACTGCACACAGGCATGGAAATCCTCGTCGTTCTTGATCAGCGGCAGAATCGCGGCGAAACGCTTGATATCGTTTTGCGAAACCGTGCGGTCGGTGAGCTGCGGCATCAGGTCCGAATACGTCGGCGAATGGTGCTGCGAGGTGATCGCAATAACCGGAAGTCCCCGATAGTATGCCTCGGTCAGTCCCGGAATATAATCGCGCGACGCCGTTGCGCCGGTGCACGACAGCGCCACCGGTTCGCCGGTCGCAAACGCAAGACCGCCTGCGAAGTACGCCGCGCCGCGTTCGTCAACCATTGAATAGACCTCGAAGAACGGATCGTGCTGCACCCCGCGCGCAATCGGCACATTCGTGGTGCCGGGCGAGACGACGATCTTTCTGACGTTATACTTTTTCAGCAGTGCCAATACAACCTGCGCGTTTCTGTCATCGGTGTACATAACGGTTCCTTTCTGTTCGGTTGTGGGTCTCGGATATGCATTCTTGAGCGGTTTATCCGCCGCGGCGAGCGTTCCCGGCGCGTATGCCTGCATCGGCAGCACCGGCATCTCGCTCGGTCTTGTGAGCTTCGGCTTCTCTCCCTCGATGCCGCAGCAGAAGCGCAGATAGCGCATCGATTCCTCGCGCAGCGACCTGAGCCGCGCCTTTGCGGCGTTCCAATCGATCGGATTGTCGATCTTCTGTATTACGTCGGTCGAAAACGTTGTGTATCGGTCGCCGAGCCCAAGATTTTCCAAAAGCTCGGCAACACGGTAACCGGTCTCCGTATGCAAGACTGTCATGAAGCGCTTCTCATACTGCACCGCAAATCCCGTTCCGTGGAACGAGTTAGTTATCACATAGTCCGCATGCTTGACATACCAGAGGAAATCCTCCGGCCCGACGACACGCGAATCTCCGATCTGACGGTTGCCCTTGCCCGGATTGCCGTTGACGTCAATCGCCTTGAGCCCCGTCGCTTCGGAGAGCCGCAGCGCCGCGCGGTTGGCGGCGTCCTGCGCCGCGCCGGGCATGGTGTAAACGAGGATGTACGGCTCGGATTCGAGCGTTTCCTTCGGCAGCAGCGGTTCATAATCCGCCGGTTCCAGAAGCAGCGTCGGGTCGATGTCCACATGGAACGGCTTTTCCGGCAGCGTGGCGCGCATAACCGTGTTGAGCCATTTCTCCTCGCGCAGCGAAACAACGTCCATCGCCCAGATCAGCGGATCCATCTGCTTCTGTTCTTCGATGACGTTTTCAAAATGCGCGCCGACCGCATAGGTTACGCGCTTGACCTTATCGTCGCCGAAGCGCAGGAAGTACGCGCGGTCGTATTTGTTGTCGATGAGCTTACGGTTCCAGAGCTGATCGCTGCCTGCGATATACAGATCGAACTTCGGCGGGTGCGCGCGCAGCGCTTCGCTCGTGCGGTACATGCGCGTTTCGTTGAGATAGGTTTTGCGGAAGGAGAGGAACTTTTTTTCACGCAGACTCATCGGCGCCGCGTTTTTGCGCGCCTTCATGGTGTCGCGAAACCCTTCATAACCCTTCTTTGCGCGTTCGAAAACGCTCTTCGCCGGTTCCTTCCATTTCTTTTTCGCAAAATAAAACGGATTCTTGCGCGCGGTGTAGCGATTCACATGATACCACGGACAATAGTTGATTACGTGCACGTCGTTGCCGAGATCCGCAAGCGTTTTCTGCAGCGCAAAGCACTGCAGCGCAGCGCCGCAGTTCAAAGCAAAATGAAAGGTAAGTATGCCGATCTTCACGCGTGTTCCCCTATTGCCGGTTCTTTCGTTTGCATTTCCGTTTGATTCGGTTCCGCCATGCTTCGAGCCGGTCCGCGACCGTCCACGCCCGCATGACAAGGTACAATCTCCCGGGCTTTCCGGTTCGAATCGCCCGAAGAATCCGGCGGTTCAGCCCGCCTTTGGTCTCTTTGAACAGATCTGCAATGCGCTTGACGTCGTCAAAGCCCATCAAAACGCCGAATTCCGCAATCTTCTCGGATCGGCGCATGTTCGAGCGGATGATCTTGACACAGGTGTTTTTGATGACCAGCAGAAAGATTGCATCCGCTTTCTTCAGCCGGTCGCCCATACCGAACTGTTCCAGCAGCATCTTGCGCCGGTGCAGTCCGTTGACCAGAAAACGGAACGTATCCTTGCGGTACCCCTTCGACAACGAAGCGTCCTGCTGCCGCCAGCGGTACAGACAGTCCCGCAAAAACACCGTCTTCTTCACGTGCCGGTAATAAGCGACGTTGAAGCAGCAATCCTCCTCATAGGAGATCGACGGGTCAAAGCGAATGACGTGCGCCTTAATGACGTCCGCGCGATACAGCTTGCACCAAACCGATACGCCGAGAAGGTTCGTTTTCGTCTCCGAAAACAGAGCGACAAGCTCCTTGGTGTTCCTGAGCACCCGTTCCGGTTCCCTGCAGGGGGAACACGGCTGCTCCCAATCGCCGCGGAACCGTACAAACCCGCAGATCACCAGATCCGCGTCGCTGCGCTCGGCGGCGCCGACCGTCTGTTCGGCAAACGTCGGATCGATGAGATCGTCCGAGTCGACAAACGCCAGATACTTGCCGCGCGCCGCGGCGATGCCCGTGTTCCTTGCCGTCGACACGCCGGCGTTCGCTTTGTGAATCACGCGGAAGCGCGTATCCCTTTCCGCCGCCTCGTCCGCAATTCTCGGGCTCTCGTCGATCGAACCGTCATCCACCAGGATCGCTTCAAAATCGCCCCGCGTCTGCGCGGCGATCGCCGCAATCGTTTCGGGAAGATACGGCGCGGCGTTGTATACCGGTACGATGATGCTTAATATCGGTATCATGTTCACGGCTCCTGCGGCGGCTGTTGCTGCGCTTGCTCTTCCTGCGGCTTCGGCGCCTGCTGTGCCTGTTGCGCAAGGCGTTCCCTGCGCTTTTGGTTCAGATACTGTTCGTATGCCCAGTAGACATGCTTCGTTGCGCCGATCTTTTTGATCTCGCCGTGATCGAGCCAGATCGCGTGCTCGCAAAGGTCCATGACCGGAACCTTCATATGCGAAACAAAGAGAAGCGTCGTTCCCTGCGCCATCAGCTCCTTGATGCGCGCGCGGCACTTCGCCTGAAACGCCGCGTCACCGACGGAAAGCACTTCGTCGATGATCAGGATGTCCGGTTTGACGACGGTCGCGACCGCAAAACCGAGACGCGCGCGCATGCCGCTCGAATAGTTTTTGATCGGCAGGTCCATAAAGTCCCAGAGCTCCGCGAAATCGACGATCTTTTCGTACTGCTCCTTGATGAACTTGCGCTTGAAGCCGAGCACCGCGGCATTGATATAGATATTTTCCTTTGCCGTCAGGTTGCCGTCGAAGCCCGCGCCGAGCTCGATCATCGGGGCGATGTTGCCCTTGACCCAGACGCTGCCCTTGTACGGACGCAGAATACCGCAGATAAGCTTCAAAAGCGTGCTCTTGCCCGCGCCGTTCGAGCCGATCAGCGCCCACGATTCACCCTGATGAATCGTAAGACTAACGTCCTTCAGCGCGTAAAACTCCTTAAAGTGCAGCTCGTGCTTCATGAGCTTCACGAAGTATTCTTTGAGGTTGTCGACCTTCTCCGCCGCCATGTTAAAGCGGACGGACGCGTTTTTCACGCGGATGCAGATCGGTGTGGTGTATCGGATCGGTTGCTGTTCCATACTGTCCTCAGATATACAGAATGAATTTGTTTTCGGTCTGCCGGAACGTGAACGCCCCGATCAAAAGAACGATGAGCGAGACGATCGCGCCGCGCCAGATCAGCGCGCTGCACGGAACCTCCCACGCGGGGCTGTACTGCAGAATGAAGTACCGGAACTGCTGAATGTAGATATACATCGGGTTGAACCGGCGAATGACCAGACCGAGGGTCGCCATCGCAAGGTTTCTGTTCTCGATCCCCGGCGTATAGAAGCTTTCGAGAGAATAGAATATCGGCGTCAGGTACATCCACGCGAGCGTGATGACGCCCCAGATGTTTTTGACGTCGCGGAAAAATACCGTGATCGCCGCAAGAAACATGCCGAGCCCGATGCAGAACACATAAAGCTCGAGAATCGGAATGAAGATCATCAGGTTCATCCACCGGAACTGCACATGCGTCGCGATCATCACAATCAAAAGCGCGCCGAGCGAGAATACGAAGTTGACCGCCGCGCTTGTGATCTTCGATAGCGTGAAGATGTACTTCGGCACATACGCTTTTTTCAGCAGTGCCGAATTGTCGATGACGCTGTGCATCGCCTGCGTCGTGGCGTCGCGCATAAACGCAAACAGGATGTTGCCGCAGATCAGGTAAACGGGGAAATTCTCGATGCTGCGTTTAAACATCGTACTGAACACGATGACCATGACGAGCATCGAAAGAAGCGGGTTCAGCACGCTCCAGATATACCCCAAGAAGCTCCTGCGGTACTTGAGCTTGACGTCGCGCTGCACAAGCAGAACCAAGAGATCCCAATACTGAAGGAACCGCTTGACCGAATCCTTGACTTTTCCGAAGAGTTTCTTCATCGTTTGCCGCAAATCTCCTTGATTGCTTCATAGGTACGTTCCGAACAGCGCCCGTCGCGCAGCGGGAAGAACCGTTCCTCGCGCTGCCGATAGATCGCCGCCATACGGCAGCCGTCCGTAAAGAGCGCTTTCAGCGCATCGACCGCGCCTTCGGCCGTCTCCGTGACCGGACCGAATCCGTCGCGTTCGTAGTCGAAATAGCCGACCGGCAGATGCCCTTTCCGATAGTTTTCCCGATCGAACTGATAATAGACCACGGGCTTCTGCATGTACGCAAAATCCATATATACGCTTGAAAAGTCGGTGACGAGCACCGCCGCCGTTTTCAGAAGCGTCGGCACGTCGACCTCGTCCCACCGCTTGATCGCGATGCGTGCGTTGCCGGAAGCAAAGCACGTTTCAAACCGCGCCATATGCCGGTGCACGCAGAACACCGCGCGCCTGCCGCTTTCCTTGAGCGCTGCATCGAGCGCCGGATCGTTGAGAAACGCGTTCCAGCCGCGATAGTATTCGCTCGCGCGGAATGATTCCGCGTCTCTGCAGTCACGCTCCAGCCACATCCGCCATGTCGGCAGAATCAGCACAAGGTCCGGATCGGGCGCCGCATCGCAATAATCATCAAAGCGGCAGAGCCCCAGAAGCCGCACCGCGCCGTCCGGATAGCCGAACGTGTCGCGTACAAATTCGTATTCCGGCTGCGCCGAACAGGCAAACAGGCTGAGCTTTGCCTGCGGTTCATGCAGAAACGGCAGGTCGTCCTTGATGACCCCGTGCTGCAGAAACACGCGCCGGTTTTTGAGCCAGCCGAGCGTGACCTCCATAAGATAACACACCGCGGCGTTCGGCTTGCCGCCCTTCTGGCTCGAAATATTGACTTCGGCGGCAAGGTAGTATATCCAATGCCGAAAACTTCCGTATTCCACCGTCGGTCCGATCGCCGCGACCTTTCCGTACGCCTTCGCGCCTTGTTTGATCGCATAGACCGCGTCTACCTCGGGATGCTCCGACCGCAGATATCGAAACAGCGCAAAGCCGTTGTCCTGCGCCTCAAAGGCGTATTCGCACAACAGCCACAGATGCGGCCGCCGTTTCCGAAGAATCGCCGCCGGCAGCAGCGCGAACAGGAACAGAAACAGATGTCCGATGTCGCCGAATCGGATGCGCTTGAGCTTTGCAAAGAACGATTCCTTCATAGCCAGTACCGTTTCACCCCGTGTACGCAGTACCCGAAAAAGCAGCGCAGACACTTGAAAAATCCGAAACCGAGATGCCGGTAGGTGTTCCACGCCATCGCGGCGGACTTGCGCTTGTTGCCGGATTTCGATCCCTTATACACCCGATGCGCAATCAGCGGTTCCGCAACGCCTCTTGCCGTTTCGCCCTCTTTGAGCACCGCAAGCCAGCAGAGATAGTCCTCATGCAGATCGCTGCGCTCCATCGGATGCCGCAGGAACAGCGCCTTTTCGATCAGCACCGTGCTGCATATAAGATCGTTTCCGAGAAGCGCACGATCATATGTCACCGACGCCGGAACCCGGAAGAACCGTCCCGTGGGTTGCCCTCCTATGTCGATGCAGCGCGCGCCTGTATACAGGAGCTTTGCGCCGGTCTGTTCCGCAAGCGCCAACTGTTTTTCAAGCTTGTCCGGCTCCCAGAGATCGTCGCTGTCCAAAAACGCAAGCCACGGCGCATTCGCTGTCTTTGCGCCGGCATTTCGGGCGTTTGCCGCACCGCCGTTTTGCGCAAGCGTCACGATGCGTACCCGCGCATCTTCGTTTGCAATCGCGTTCAGAAGGTTCGCCGTGCCGTCGTCGGACCCGTCGTCGACGACAATCGCTTCGATCTCGCGCACCGTCTGCGCAAGAACCGAGCGCACGGCGGTCTCGATCGTCTGCTCCGCGCGGTAGGCGGGTATGATGACACTGACCCGCGGCATCATGGCCGTTCCTCCTTCAGCGCCGAAAGCGGCAGCGCCGAAAGATCCTGATAGATCAAATCGCCGAACGCCTTTTTGCCGGTCGTCGTCAGCACACGAAACAGCCGGATGGCGGGATTCAGGAGCTTTGAACGACGCAGCGTACGTCCCGCGTCCGCAGCCATCTCCTCAATCATATCGCGCGTTGCGATCGGTTTCGGTTCCTGCGGAAAGAAGATGCCGGACTGCGGCTTTTCGAGAGAACACTCGAGCACCTCGCACAGCGTTTCGATGCGCACGAGGCTGCGGCGGTTTTCGATATCCGGACTGAACGGCAGCTTCCTCGCCAACCGCTCGAGCCGTTGACAGTTGCCCTTCGCATCTTTTCCGACCACCAACGGCGACCGCAGAATCGTCACCGTAAAGGTTTCGTCCGCAAGCGCGGCAATCGCCCGCTCCGCCTCCAGTTTTGTCCGACCGTAGGCAGTGACCGGATGCGGGACCGTATCCGCGGTTATAACGCCGGTCGAAAGTCCGTAAACGCTCATTGTGCTGAGCAGAATCAATTGCTTTACACCTTCCGCCTTTGCCTTTTTTGCCGTTTCAACGGCAAGGTCGCGGTTGACCGCTTCATACAGCGGCACAAGCGCCTTCGTTTCCCTTTGATGCACGATCGCAGCGACCAGTACCGCGGCATCCGTGCCGTGAAAATCGAAGGTCCCGAGCGGTTCGTGCAACGACAGCGTCTTCACCGAAAAGCGCTCCGGCGACGCCGAAAGCCGCTTTTCCAGCGCCGTTCCCACATAACTGTGCGCGCCGAGAATCAGCACCCGCTTCATGCGCGCTTCCCTCCGCGCGTGCCCTCGACATCGCGATTGCCGCGCCCGGAGAACACGACCTTGACGGTCATGAAAAGACACTTGACGTCCATGCCGAAGGACAGATTCTGTGCGTAGACGCCGTCAAAATGTACCTTCTGCGCGCGCGAGATAATGTCGCGCCCGTTGACCTGCGCCAGTCCGGTCAGCCCCGGAAGCACATCGTTTGCGCCGACCGCTTCACGCTCCCTCACGAGTCTTGTCTCATTCCACAGCGCGGGACGCGGACCGACGAGCGACATCTTGCCGGTGAAAATCTGAAAGAGCTGCGGAAGCTCGTCCAGGCTCATACGGCGAAGCACCCTGCCCGCCCGCGTAATCCAACGGTCCGGCTCGGTCATAAGATGCGTCGGAACATCATGCGGCGCGTCAACGCGCATGGTGCGAAACTTCAGGATCTCAAACTGCGTGCGATGAATGCCGAAGCGCCTCTGCCGGAACAGCACCGGTCCCTCGGAATCGAGCTTGATCCAGAGCGCAAGCACGGCAAACAACGGGGACAAAAGCGCAATCGCCAGTCCCGAAAGTATGATATCGAATATACGTTTCCCGAATTTTCGATACACTGCGTGCCGTCTTTTCCTTCACCGTTTTTTCGTATCGTCGAACAGAGTATAATCCCCCAACCATACTTATTTATCGTATCATAGCACAAGCGGGTCAAAAAAACAACCGCGCGGACCCGCCGATCCTGTAAACAAGCTGTTAAATCGCAAATTATATATGAGTAGAATTCGCCCCCGATCTGCGTTTTCCTCTTGACAAAAAGCCCGTTTTCGCGGTATCGTATAGAAGGTAAAAAACGGAATACCGTCTCGAACGATGGACCCGAAAGAGACCGCTTTTGCGGCGCCGAAGGGGAAGTGCAAAAACTCTCAGGCAGAAGGATCGGGCCCGGACGAGGCTCCGGAAAGGAAAGGGGATCCCCCTTGACGCCGACGGTGCAACCGTCCCTTCGGGCGGGAATCTCTCAGGCAAAAAACGGAGGCGCAAGGTACAAAGGGGTACTTTGCGTCTTTTTCTGTGTATCATGCAATTCTAATCACAAAAGGAGGACTCTTATGAGCGAACTCAAACGCACCCAATTCTATCACATTCACGTAAAAGCGGGCGCACCCATGGTCGACTTCGGCGGTTGGGAAATGCCGATCCAGTATCCCGAGGGCATCGTCGCGGAACACCTGTACACCCGTTCCGTCTGCAGTCTCTTCGACGTCTCCCATATGGGACGTCTCCTGATCGAGGGACCGGAGCGTCTGGCATTCCTGCAGCACGTGCTTTCCAGCAATGCGGCAGCCTTGGACGTCAATCAGGCGCAGTACTGCATCATTCCCGCAGAAGACGGCAGCGCGGTTGACGACGCATACCTCTATCGGTTTGAGGAGGAACGGTATCTGCTCGTCGTGAACGCGGCGAACACCGACAAGGACCTTGCGTACTTTGCCCCGATCGTCAAGAACTACGACTGCACAATCCGAAACATCACGAACGACACCGTTTCGATCGCGGTACAGGGACCCAAGAGCGGCGAAATGCTGAAGGTTCTTGCGGGCGGCGTCGAGGTCACAAAGCCTTCCCGCAACGCGCTGTCCACAATGCTGCTTGAAGGACACGAGGTTCGCATCGCCCGCACCGGCTATACTGCGGAACCGATCGGTTACGAGCTGTTTTTGAAGAACGCCGACGCCGCATGGGCATGGAACCGTCTCATTGAACTCGGTGCAAAGCCTGCCGGTCTCGGTGCGCGCGACACGCTGCGCATGGAAGGCATGCTCCCGCTGTACGGCGATGAGATGGGCGTCGATGAGGAAGGCAAGCCGATGCCGATCTTCGCGCTCGCGCTTGCAAAGTTTGCGGTCTCCTTCGACGAGGCGAAGGGCGATTTCGTCGGCCGTGCGGCTCTGAAAGCGCAGGCGGACGCGCAGGCTTCTTTCAAAGCAAAGAATTACAGCCCCGAAGCGATGGCAGCGCTGCCCAAGCGCGTCCGTCCGATCGCGCTCGTCGATCGCGGCGTTATGCGGCACGGCATGGAGGTCTACCGTAACGGCGAGATGATCGGTTGGGTCACGAGCGGTACGATGATCCCGTATTTCAAGACCGAGGGCGAGGGTGCAGACGTGAAGCTGCTTCCGGAGACCGGCAAGCGCGCAATCGGCATCTGCTACATCGCGTCCGACGTGCCGCTGAACGGCGAAGTCGAGGTCGACGTCCGCGGCAAACGCTTAAAAGCGGTCATCCCCTCGAAGCATATTTCAAACAATGTGCCGCCCTATGTGGTGCCGGTACTTGCAAAACACTGATTACAAAATATTATTAGGAGGAACAATATCATGACAGTCAATCCCGATTTGAAGTACAGCCGCGACCACGAGTGGGTCAAGGAAGAAGACGGCCTTTTTGTGATCGGCATCTCCGATTTTGCGCAGGATGCGCTCGGCGATCTCGTTTTTGTGAATCTGCCGGAAGTCGGCGACGCGGTCACCGCAGGTGAAGCATTCGGCGACGTGGAATCCGTCAAGGCGGTCAGCGACCTGCTCTGCCCCGTGACCGGCACCGTTGCCGCGATCAACGAAGAGCTCCTTGATGCGCCCGAAAAGCTGAACGAGGATCCCTACGGCGCATGGATTATCAAGGTCGAGAACGTCACCGCGACCGAGGATCTTCTGGACGCAGCGGCTTACGAAGCGTTCTGCGCGGAGGCATAAGGAATGGGAAGCTACGTTCCTTCCACCGAGGAACAACGTCGGGAAATGCTCGAAGCGATCGGCTTGAAGGACTATCGCGATCTCTATCGCGACGTGCCCGAAAGCATGATCCTGAACCGCCCGCTCGATTTACCCGAAGGCAAGAGCGAGCTTGAGGTGCGCAATGCGATGGCCGCGATGGCCGCAAAGAATACGGTGTTCAAAACCGTACTGCGCGGCGCAGGCGCGTATGACCATTACATTCCCTCGATCGTCAAGTATATCCCCGCAAAGGAAGAGTTCCTCACCGCCTATACGCCGTATCAGGCGGAAATCTCCCAGGGCGTTTTGCAGTCGATTTTCGAGTATCAGACGATGATCGCGGAGCTCACGGGCATGGACGCGTCCAACGCATCCGTGTATGACGGCGCAACCGCTGCGGCGGAAGCCGCCGCCATGTGCCGCGACCGCAAACGCCGCGTGTCCTTGATCTCGGCGACGACGCATCCGGACGTGATCAACACGGTCCGCACCTACTGCTACGGCACCAACGACGAACTGGTCGTTGTCCCGATGAAGGACGGCAAGACCGACAAGGAAG
>JAEEGL015182740.1_pt1 | contig 17194 bp, 4 predicted proteins | sample 9134231 | NCBI WGS metagenome assembly JAEEGL01 (sample SAMN16246548, study PRJNA631951) | gut metagenome | biome: gut microbiome; feature: rumen; material: fiber-attached | host: Bos | place: Iran: Karaj | collected 2018-10
AATCGGGCGGGCGACGACGGTGTAGTAGCGCAGTTTCTCGCGCGCGGTAACCGGCTTCTGGGAGACCTCGAACGACTTGGTCGATTGGGTGTAGGCTTCCCAAACGAGGACGTACTCGATCGCGCCGTTGACCACCATGCTGCCGACGTCGAAGTTCTCGATCGACTTGAATTCGTCGGTCTCGCTGATGATCTTGAACGCAGCGCCCTTGGAGTTGCCGTTGAGATCGTAGAATCGGCCGTACATTTCGTCAGACTGATTTTCCGAATCCTTCGAGCCCTGCATCCAGGTAATGAGGACCAAGCCGGTCGCCTCGTTGATGCAGACGTCGGGATCCCAGCAGCGGGTGCCGTGTTCGCCGGCGATCTGAATCTGAGTCTTCTGTCCTTTTCCGCCGGGATAGAATCTCGCGCATACGCCGTTGAGGGCGTCTTCGCTCTCGCCGATCCACGTAATAACGTAGCTTCCGCTTTCGGTGAGGTCGATGTCGGGATCGATCTGATTCCCTTCGGAGTAGGAGTTGACGCGCGTCTCGACGCCGTTCGGGCTGCCGTCGGAGTTGAAGGCGCGCATGACGATATCCGACTCGATGCGGTACGTCGTGCCGTCGATAACTACCGTGTTGTAGTAGCCGTAGACTTCGTTCGTGTTGGACGACGCGTTCGTATTGTTGTTGTTATTGTTGTTATTATTGTTGTTGGTTCCTCCGCTCGAATTGCCGCCGAGTTCGTAGAGAACCTGCTGTTCGGTCACGATGATGAAGCCGTCGGCGTTCGAAACGACGACCGGTTCGCCTTCGCCGCCGTAGAGGCCGGTGAACGCCGTGCTGTCGGACGGCGGCAGGTAATCGTTAGGCCCGACGGAAGGAATGCCGATCGTCCAGCGGACCGAGAAGGAGCCGCCGGCGACGCCGTTGTAATCGCCGTCAAGATTGTTCTTGCCGCACGCGTCGGTTACCTTGTCGGACAGCGTCAGGACGTAAGAGCCGTCCGGAAGCGTCTGCTTGAACAGGATGACCAGTTCGTAGGAGTTCGTCGCGTAATCGGGATCGGCGACCGTCGTGTAGGTGTACTTGCCGGGCTCTTCGCCAATGCTGCGGAGGTAATCTTCTACCTTCGTGGACGCGTTGTAGCCGTACAGGATATCGTAGATGTACGTGGACGTTACGTTGTAGCCGTCTTTCGTGAGAGTCCAGTCGTTGAAGTCGATAACCGACTTAACGTTCTTGTTCTCAAGATTGCGGTTGTCGGAATACGCGTAGACGCCGTCGTACTTCTCTTCGTCGACAAAGACGCCGTTCTTGATATCCGCGTTCATCTGCGCGGTGAACATGTATTCGTTGAACGAATAGACGAGCGAGGTAGGTCCGCCGCCCGACGGGAACGTAACGGAATTCGCGTAGAGCGAAACCTGCTGCGGATCGCCCGCGCCGTCGGTATAGACCGCGTTGGCGCGCACAACGTACGGAGGCGTGTCGTCGTGCGGGAGGGTAATCGAGCGCATGCAGACGACGTTCTCGATATTGTCGTCCGGATAGGACTGATCGGTCCAGACGAAGACCATGTCGCCGTTCGAATCGACCGCGACGGAGACGCCGAGTTGGTCGTCGTCGTCGCCGTTCGGATCAAACGGATTGCTGCGGGAGACGCGGAATTCGGCGCCGACTTCTTCGAGGCCGTAAACCGTTTCGGTCGAGATCACGGTAACCGTGCTCGTCTGGTTGTTGTTCCCGTTGCCGCTTGTCGTAGAGGTCGTCGACTCGGTCGTAACGACAGCGGAGGTCAGCGCGTAGCGGCGCGCGTAGATACCGAAGTTGTCGACCATGTCGGAATTCTCTTCGTTGGTCGGATCCTGGTAGCTTTCGTACGCCACGACGAAGTTGCCGTTCGTCGCCATTGCGACTTGCGAATGAATCTGATCGAACGCGGTGTATTCGTTGACCTGATAGACCTGCGTGCCCGCCATTTCCGCCGTTTCGGAATCGCTGCGGAAGACGCGCATGAAGACGCCGCCGAGACCGTTGTTCGAGCCGCCGGTCATCGCGTCGCCGTTGCCGTCCTGATTGTAGCCGGTCCACGTGATGACGAAGTTGCCGTCGCCGTCCATCGAAACGCTCGACCAGATCTGCGAACCGCGCTGCCAGAAGTCGGTCGTAAGTTCGTCGACCGCCGCCTGCGTATTATTGTTGTTGTTCTGGTTATTGTTCTGGTTGTCCGTGTTGTCGTCCGTATCGACGTCAATGTAGATGTTGCCGTCGGTATTGACGAGGAACTCGTCGCCAAGGCCGCTGAGAATAACGGAGTTGATCCAGTCGGCGTAGGCGGAAACGCGGACGTCGACCTGATAGTTGCCAGGCCCGAACGCGCCGTCCCCTTCGAGGTCGGAACCGAAGGAGCATACGCCCGCGATCTGACCGTTGATAAAGGTCGGGCTTCCGGAATCGCCGGGCGCCGTGATCGCTTCGTTGAGTCCCAGACCCAGGTTGCGGATGCCGTAGTAGTTGCCGAGATAGTCGTTCGCGTACGAACCGTCGTCGAAGTCGTAAATCAACGTGTTCGGGTTGCCCGCGTTGTCGAAGTCGGCGCCGGTCAGTTCGTAAACGTTCTGGCCTTCGTGCTTAACGCCGACGCCGCGGTTCGCGATTTCTTCGTCGGTATCCATAACGTCGCCGTACGTGCCGTAGCCGACGAACGTTACCGTCTGGCCGACTTCGCTGCTGCCCGTATAGAGGTCGTAGCCTCGGAGCGAGGAAGGCGCGGCGGATTCGAGCACCAAGACGGCAAGGTCGACCTGGTTGTCGGACGGATCGCCCGCGTAGGTCGGGTGCACGTAGATTTCCGAAACGCGGATATAAACCGTGCCGGACTTCGTTTCAAACGTTACGTAAACAAGCTCTTCGGACGGATCGACCGGAACGCCCGCGTCGTTGCACACGACGTGCGCGGCGGTAAGAACGTGGCGGCGCGACGTGAGAAGAGAACCGGTGCCGATCGCTTCGGCGACCGCGTCGGCGTTCGTTCCGCCTTGCTGTTGCTGCGTATTGGTCGTTTCGCCGACCGTAATCATACAGACAGATTCGTATCCTTGGCCGGGATAGACCTCGTGGTACTCGATGCTGTCGGTCGAAATGACCTTCGACGTGTCGTTGGTCGTATCGACGAGACTCGAAGATCCGCCGCCGATCTCCGTGCGGGCGCGCGTCATTTCTTCGAGCGTGCCAAGGTGCGCGGAAACGACGTGGTTCGACGCGAACTTACGCGCGTAGATATTCGATTCGACGTCCGAATCCAGGTCTTGGCCCCAAGACGTCCAGGAGACGACGAACGAGCCGTCCGGCTCCATGCCGATCGCGGCGAAGCGCTGGTTGTTTTCCGTCGTCTGGTTGACCAGGAATTCCGTGCCGGCGACGCCGGTTTGACGCATCTCGACGTTGACAATCAGGTCCGGATTGTTCGTCGAAACTTCCATCATATCGACGTAAGTCGCGGTGTATTCGCCCTTGTATTCGATCGAGATCTCGCCCGCCGCGCTGACCGCGACTTCGAGATCCGTTTCCGCAAAGAGGCCGGTTCCGACGAGCGCCGCTTTGATGTTCGTCGCGTTGGCGCGCATTTCGACGGAAAGCGGAACGGTAACCGTGTAGTCTTGACCGTCGGCCGCGCCGGAAATCGTGAGGACGTCGCCCAGAATATTGACCGTGCCGACGAACTGGAGGACTTGGATCGTATTCTGATAACCGTAGGAAAGACCGTTCGTTACGAACCGGCGGCCGTAAATGCCCCAGCCGCTGCCGTCCTGATTGTAGCTTTCCCACACGACGACGATATCGCCGTCGGAGTCCATAGCGACCGAAGCGTACTGCTGATCTTCGTCGGTTTCGACGTTCGCGCGCATCGGATCGGTCGAGTTGCCGTTAATCGACATTCTACCGCCGTTAAACGCGTATTTCGCCATATAGACGTCGCGGCTGCCGTCTTCGCCCTGCGCGTCGGTGTACATGTCCCACACGACGCAGAATTCGCCTTTGTCGTCCATAGCGACGGACGCCTGACGCGGGTCGGTGAACTTCTTGCCGGTAACCGTCGAAGTAAGAACGCCCTTGGAATTATAGGTTCCGGTATCGGAGTAAACTTCGATAAGAACGCCTTCCGACTTGTCCTGGCTGATGACCTGAGAGCGGTTCCCTTCGGCGTCGAGGACGTAGAGGGCGCGGTAGGTGCGCGCGTAAACCGTCTTGGTAATCTGGTACTTGCCGGACGCGTCGACCGATTCTTCGGATTCGACCCAAACGACGACGCTGTCGCCGTTCGAATTCGACGCGATCGCCTGCGCCGTGTTCGGCCCGTAATCGCTCGATTCGTCGACGATCGAGGAGCGCGTCGTCTGATTGAGAACGCGGTTCGTATCGACGGCGTCGTGCTCGAAGGAGCCGTCGGCGGCCGTGTCGTGAACGTAAGTAACCGGGATGTAGTCGTTATAGCGGAAGGAGTCGGTATAGGTAAAGCCGAGCGCTTCGTTCAGGCGGATGACGCTGAAATCGAGCGCCCAATCTTTTCCGTCGTATCCGGCGGAGCTTCCGTCGGGCGCGTAGCCTTGGCTGTAGATCGCGTTGCGCGCCGTATCCTGAACCATGGAGGAGCACACGAGCGTGTAGTTTCCGTCGTCCGGTTCAAATCCGTCGGCGAAGTGAACGACCGCTTCGTAGCGGTTCGTGCCGTAAGCGAGGTCGCCGTAATTGATCTGTTCGATCGGATTGCCGTTTTCGTCGACCGTGTCGCGCGCGAGCTGCTCGGACGCGTTCAGGCCGAACGTAACGCTTTCGATCGCGCCCGCGACGATAACGCCGTCTTCGAGCAGATACCAGTTGGAGACGTTGTCGACCGCGTGGAGACGGATATAGGAGGAATCCTGCAGGGTCGCGGCGTTCTCCGCGTCGGCGAGCGTGAGCAGGTCTTCGCTGAAGGAGACGACCATGTCTTTAACGGCGGAGGTTACCGTCTGGTTGTCGTCGACCTTCTGGCCGTTCGGGAGCGACGTGTTCGTAACGATCGGACCGGCGGTGTCGGTCGATTCGGTGAACGCGCGCAGATAGACGTGCGAGTATTCGACGTCGAGCGAGTTGCCAATGTTCGGATAGAGGTCGTTTCGGCTCTTCGCGTCGGTATTGGCTTCTTTGCCCCAAACGACGATGACGTCGCCGTTCGACGTATTGGCGACATGCGCGTTCGTCTGCAGGTTGCCAAGCTCGCCGTAGCGCTCGACGTACAGACCGGTATAGAAGCCGTAGTCGGCGTCGTCGCTCGCCTGATCCAGAAGCTTAAGGGACGTGGCGTCGTAATCGGGACGAATGTACAGCGGCGTGTCGTGGAGCGAACCCTGAGCGGTAATCTGGAGCCCGACGAATCCGTCGACCGTGCGCATTCCGTAGTATTCGACGCTGTCCTGCGTGTACTTGTACAGGTACTGGAACTGTTCGACGTCGAGCCCGATCTCGCCGATCGTGCCTTGATAGAATTCAATTTCGGAAAGCGGAACGAGGCGGACGACGAAGCAGTTGTCTTCGCCCGCGCACATATTGAGCGCGTTCAACGCGTCGGAGAGCGCGTCGGCCATTTCGAGCGGCCTAGTCAGGAAACCGTTGGAGAAGTAATCGCCGATTCCGAAGGAGACGGATTCGCAGGTGTCTTCGTTGGTCGTCTGATTGTCGCGAGCCGTCGCAATGCCGATATTGAACGCGAGCGTTCCGGAGGAAACGTACTGGGTCGGCAGCGACAGATAGAAGCAGGCGTTCGAGCCGTTGCGGTAGCTGCTGACGACGCCGGAAATTACCGACGCGGCGGTAATAATGTTCACGGTCGCGGACGTATGGTTGTCCGTATTGTTGTTCGTCGAGTTGTTATTGTTGTTAGTGTTGGTATTGTTCGTAGTAGTCGTCGCGACAGAATCGCCGTAAACGGTCTGGCCGTAGTTGACGTAGCTGATATCGTAACCGTTGTTGCGAAGAGGCGCGAGCATCGTTTCGAGAACGGCGTCCAGACGCGTGATCTGTTCCGTCGTGGCGCCCTCTTTCTGAGCGACCGACAGGAAGTAGCGGATGTAGCTGTCGACGTCGATGCAGTCGTAGTTGTGGATCTGATAGATCGGCGTCGCGCCGTTGTCGGTGAAGTTGCCGAGTTCGTCGTAGCCCCAGCCCAACGCGAGCTGAATGAAGCTGATGAGGTCGGCGTTCTTGTCTTCGTACGAGTACTTATTGCCGCGGTAGAACTGCTTGTGCTTGTAGCACAGGTTGTTGTTCTCGAAATCTTCCCACTTGAGCTGAATGTAAAGATCGTCGTAATCGCTCGCGTAGAGATTCGCAAGGTTCGCTTTCGTAATCGACTGAATATCGAGGCCGAGACCCTGATACGCGACGAAAACGTCGCCGTCCGCGTCCATTCCGACAGACGGATTGCCCTGATCGCCGACCGTAATCGCGTTGACGAGCGTCTGACCGAGAATCTGGGCCGCTTCGTAAGACGTGCTCGTCTTGCGTTCGCCGACCGCGATGACGCCCGACGCGGCCGCGGCGTTCGTCTGGTTGTCGTTCCCGTTGGTATTGTTGTTGGCGTTCGTATCCCCGTTAGAGGTGGAGGTGGCGAAGACGTCGGTATCTTCCGGTTCCGTTTCAACGGCGGAAATCTCGTAAACGGTTACGTACGAGTTGGTAACGGGCAGCGCGGGCGTGCCGCCGACGCCGTCGGCTTCCTCTTGCGTAAAGGCAAGCGCGTAACGGTCGTTGTAGTCGAAGGAAACGCTCGAGCCGTAGGCGTTGCTCGCGACGAGCTGCGCGTCGATAATGAAGACGTCGTTGTACGGTTCGAGAACCGATTGATAGAAGTCGGTTCCGTAATTCCAGGTAACGACGGCGAATCCGTCGGACGACATAGCGACGTAGGACGGGCCGTAGTAGTTCGAGCTGACCTGGCTGCTCGCGAACGTAATATCGCCCGTGGTCGGCTGCGCTTCGTTATTGAACTGACGGCCGTAAATACCGCCGAAATAGCTGTTGTCCTGCGCGATGTACGTCCACGTTACGATGAAGTTGCCGTCTTCGTCGGCGGAAACGCACGGGTCGGTCTGAATCCCGTTGAGGGACGCGTTGACGACGAATTCCGCGGCGACCGGCGCGACGCATTGAATTTTGACGTTCGAAGAGGCGTCGAGCGCGAACGGATCGGCGACGAACGACGTGTCGAACGCGGTTTCCGGCGGCTGGTAGCCAAGCTGGCCGTCCGTCGTGCCGTTGGCGTAGAAGTTAACGGTATAGTTCGGATCGTATCCGCCTTCGCCCGGTTCCGGGAGATAGCCCTGAACGGTAAAGCGGCGCGCGTAGATATCCGTCTGATTGTAGCGCTGGAGCGAATCGGGATTGTCGCTGACCCACGTAATAACGAACGATCCGTCGTTGCTGACCGCCACGGACGGCTTGTATTGGTTCGTGCGGCCGGTTCCGGCGATGAGCGGGAGACCTTCGCGGTCGTTAACAATGTCGCCGTCGCCGTCGATAACGAATTCGGCGATCTCGGTCGAGTTGACGCGGAAGACCTCGCTCGATTCCTTAACCGTAACGGTCGCGGTCGCGACGTCGTAATCGTAGGAGCCGGTGTATTCGTAGGCGCCCGTGCGGTTGTTGTGACGGACGAGATCGGAGTAGACGTACGTCTTGCCCGACTTCGTAACGGACGTCGCCGCGGAAACGATAAGCGAATCCTGATTGGTCAGGCCGGACGCGCCCGTGAACGTAATCATGAACTGATTGTTGGCGCCGGGGACGGGCTCGACTTTGACTTCGAGCGTCTTAATCGCGGCCTGCATCGAGCCGTAGGACTCGTTCGAGGCGTACGCGCGGGTCGGTTCCGAGGTGTATTCGTAGCGGTGCGTCGTCTCGTTGTACTCGTAGCCGCGGGTAATCGGGGCGTAGAGCGTCGCGGCGTTCGACGCATTGTTGAACGCGTTCTGAATAGCCTGCGCGGTAACGTAAGGATCGGCGTTGACGACCAAGCCGCTCTTGTTGCCGTTGTTGTTGTACGCGGTAATCGTCTTAACGTCGTTGACCGTGGTAACGACGCCGCTCGTGAGCGTGTCGACGAGCGAATCGCGCGCGACTTGCAGCTGGCGAATGACTTCGCCCTTCCCGACGGTATTGATGATTTCGGAAATCTTGGTCGTGTATTTCGTTCCGAAAAGGTCGCGGAGAATCAGCTTCTGGAAGTTCGTGGCGCCGTTGAGGTCGGTAATGTCGAAGCTGGACGCTTTAACCGTCGAAAGCAGGTTGGTAATGTCGGCGTAGTAGTTGTTCGAAACGCGCATGTCGGGCAGATCGTAGCCGGCCCAGTTTTCGCCGTTGAACGTAATGTCAAAGTCGGTCTCGCTGTACGCGTTGACGGTAACCTCGGAATATTCGCCGCCGGGAATCGCGCGGATCGCCGCCTGAAGATTCGCCGCGTTGTCGCCCGGAAGAAGGTTCGCGTCGTACTTGAAGAGGGCCCACGTCAGTTCGTTTTCTGCGTACAGACCGATGTAGAAGTAGGAGATAGAGTTCGACGTGTTGTACGTGTCGTTTTCGCCGCGGAGAACGCCGGAATCGTAGATCGAGAAGCGCTGGGATTCGTTCGCGTTGAAGAGGAGTTCGAACGAGCCCGCCTGAACGATAGACCCCTGAACGACCGTCGCTTCTTCTTCGCCGGCGGCGTTCGTCTTGGAGACTTCGTACCAGCCGGTCGTGAGCGCGGCGTACGAGTCGAACGGATAGACCGTTCCGTCGGCGGCGACGAGCGCCTTCGTGCCTTTCTGAATCGTCCCTTTGACGTACAGCGTCTGCTCGGAGCCGTCGTCGCCGGTCGTCGTAACTTCGTACCAGCCGCTCTTGGCGTTAACCGGCGTGTAGGAGCTGGAGTCGTACGACTGACCGTCGTCGGCTAGCAGCGTGCCCGGAACGCTCTCCTGAGGAATCGTAACGATCTGGACCTCGTCGGTCAGGTATCGCGCGTAAACGTTCAGGTCTTCGACGTAGGCGCCGTTCTCGTCGGTCTTGTAATAGGACGATTCCGGGTCGTTCGCGTCATAATCCGGATTCATCAGCCGATCCGCGGACGTCCACGCGACAACCACGTCGCCCGCCTTGTTGGAATCGACGGCAATGTCGCCGCGAATATCTTGCCAGCTCGGATTGACGAGCAAGTTTTCCGTCGACGCGACGGTCAAACTGAGGAGCTGGCGTTCTTCGAGTTGGTCTACGAAAAGTTTCTTCGGTTTCTGCTCACGACGGTTCGCGGAACGCTTCTTATTGCCAAGACGTTCCAACAGCGATTCAGCGACGCTCCAAATTTTATTATTTCGCGATAACGACATATGTGTCACCTGATAACTAAAACCAACTTAAAATTTAAGCTCGCGCGTCGGCGCGATACACGCGTCGTCCAGTTCAAATCGCGTCGACTTTACGCCGTGTCCGACGTTCGGTTCGTCTAGGCGCAAAGTCTGCGAACGAATCGTGTCGCAGTCGAATTCCCGACCGCTTTCGAGTCGCCGACGACTCGCGGTCAAGTCGTTCGACCGCGCTTTGAACGTTCAACGATTCCAGTGGCTTTCGCGTCTAGGACATGTCGGCAAGACGCGAAAACGCCGTCTAGTTTGACCGGTTCGCCCCTCAACAAAGGCGCGTTCCGGCAAGGCGAGCGTTCTACCTTCGGCGCGTTTGCTCTCACAAAACGCACGCTGCGGCAATAGACCGCCCCACATTCAATCTAATATAATCAGATTTCATGGTCCAGTCTATTTCCGCTTGGAAAAAACGGCTCTTTTTTTTGGAGTCCTGTCCCAATAAACAGGTCGCGCAAATTTTATCTTTACACTAAAAGAAAACCTTTCGGCAATATATTCGTATTTCAACGGTTTTAACGAATATTCTAATTAGTTAAAGCCCAGTCTGTCTGTCGAGACCTCCGCGCGTTTGGAATCAGGAAAAATCGCGCCGGATCGTTTTGGCGCGGTTGTGTTGCGATTTTTTGCAAAAAAGTGTTTCAATTCGAAACAATTCTTGTAAAATCGCTCTTATTTTGATACAATATAAATATTGTTAGTTCCCTTAAATATCCCCGAAATATCTCCCTTTTATGCGATCTCGCGCGCGTCTGTCGCAATCGCGCCGCTTGAGCCGGTTTTCAAAAGGAAATAACCCGAACGGTTAAGCCGTTTAAGGAGAAATCTATGACCGCCTTGTATCCAACAGTCAGCGCGTCCTCCGCCCCGTCCCGCGGAAAGACGCGGCTCGCGTCCGCGCTCCTCGCCGTCTTACTCCTAGCGTTCGCGCCGACCGCGCAAAACGCGGCGCACGCCGCTTATCCCGCGGACGAACCGACCGCGTCCGAAACGAGCGGTCAAACGTCCGACGATTCGGCCTCCGCCGATTCTAACGAAAAAAAGCAGGAGACGCAATGGTTCCGGCTCCAGTATGAAAACAACGCGCCCGTCGAGCTGCAGACGTCGATCGTCCGGTTCGCCGGCGAATTCACAAACTCCGAAGGCCAAACGAACCCCGTCTCCGTCGATCTCATCGGCGCGATCCACCTTGCCGACGCCGCGTATTACGAACAGCTCAATAAGGCGTTCGCGGAGTACGACGTCGTCGTCTTTGAACTCGTCGCGCCCAAAGGAACCGATATCAAGGCGCTCGTTGAAGAAGAACGCGCCGCTAAAGAGAAAGCCAAAGAGAAAAACGAAAAAGAGCGGATCGACCCGCTCGACTTCGTCTCCTTTTCGCAGGTGGCGATGAGCCGCATGCTCGACATGGTCTATCAGATGGACGGGGTCGACTACGCGGCCGACAATCTCCGCCGCGGCGATATCGACGCGGAAGATTTCGTCGGCAAGCTCATTTCGAACGGAGACGTCGAGAATTTTGTCGTCGACACGTTCTTTGACTCGTTCTACAACAAGGCGCTCGGTCAAACGGAAGGCTGGACGGTCGCCCTGCTCTTCGCGAAAGATCGGAAGCTTACCCTCAAGCGGCTCTTCGCGATCGAACTCTATAAGAGCGCGGAACAGGACGTCAAATCGGGAAGCGGCGAAGGAGACGAAGAGGAACGCGAAAACGTCATTATTCACCTCCGCAACGAAAAAGCGATCGCCGCGGCGCGCAAAGAACTGGAGAACGGCAAAACAAAGCTCGCGATCTTTTACGGCGCGGCGCATCTGCCCGACCTTGCGCGGCGTTTGGAGACGGAATTCGGGCTCAAACGCGACCAGGAGCCACGCTGGCTGACCGCGTGGGAAATGCGCGCGAAACAGTAGCGGTCCGCAGAACGAAAACTGGCGGAAAAACAATAAAAAAAGACGCCGCGTCTACTGAACGCGGCGTCTTTTTTATTCGCCTCCGCGACGGTGAGCGCGGCTCTATTCTTTCACGACGAAGCGCGCCATAACGCCGTCGGTAAAACCGGGGCAAAACCGCGCGATCACGCTGAGGAGCGACGCGCTCTTCGACGCCGGCACAAGGCGTTTCTTGCCCTTTTCGACCGCGTCCGCGATCGCCAGCGCGACCTCTTTTGGCGTCGCCGCGCGGTGCTTGGGAAGGTTAGGACGCAACCGGTCTTCGCGCAGCTTGTCAAAAAATTCAGAGGACGTCGTGCCCGGCGTTACCGTAAGAAACTCCACGCCCGTCCCGGCGAGCTCGACGCGCCACGCGTCCGTTAAGGTAAGAAGCGCCGCTTTCGACGCGCCGTAGACGCCAAAGTAAGGCGTTCCGCGAACCCCGACAATAGACGATACGTTAACGACGAAAGGACGGATTCCGGCGCGGCGGTTCTCCGCCGACTCCGCGCTCGCTTTCAGCGCGGGCAGCGCGCCTTTCGTGAGTTCAAACGGAGAAAGAAAATTCAAATCGAACATCTCGCAGGCAAGTTCGTCGGACGTCTCCTCGATCAAGAGCGTCGCGCCCGCGCCCGCGTTATTGACAAGGACGTCTATGCCGCCGAACCGCGATTCCGTTTCCGTGAGCGTACGCTCGCGGTCGTCCGCCGAGCAGACGTCGCCCGCGACGTAGAAGTGCTCCGGACTTTCCGGAAAGGACGACGCGCGAATCGCGTTAAGCTCGGCGACCAGCTCCGCCAGACGTTCTTCCCGGCGCGCCATAACGCAGACGGACGCGCCGCGGCGCGCGAATTCCAACGCCAGTTCCCAACCGATTCCAGACGACGCGCCAGTAATAATCGCGCGAGAGCCGCGCAAATGTCTTTTGCTCATGAAAAACAATCCTCGATCCAACCGTCGCGGCGCCAAGCTTACTGGGCGGACGCTTTCCGCGCTTCCTCAGCGGTGATTATCTGGTCTCCGTCCACGTCGTATTTGCCGAACAGGGCAAGATTCTTCTGAGAGAGACCTGGCGCAAATTCTAGAATCGTCAACTGACCGTCTCCGTCTTTATCATTCGCCAAAAACCAGCCGGGCGTGCCCCTCACGACGGCCGGCGATACGGTAAACTCGCGCTTGGTCGATTCGTCGACGTCGGTGAGAAAGGCGTCGAGCAGTTCTTCGTCTTCGACGCTCTCGAGCGCCGGATTCCCTTCAAGGAGCAGTTCGCGCACGTCTTCGTCGGTCATATCGGCCAGCATGCCGTTCCCGTCGTTGTTCAACTGCGCTTCGCGCGCTTCCGCGCCTGAGAGCCGCTTCGGCGCGGCCGACGCCGGACGAATCAGCGTCTCAAATTCCGCGCCGTCGTCGGGCGCGGTCAGGAAATTCGTGCGCTGCGCGTTTTCGCGCCGGGGAACCGGATTGAAAATTGTACGGTCTTTCGCAAATCGCACAAGGTAATAGAGAAGTTCCTGATCGGTAATATCCCAATCGCCGTTGAGATCGATCGCCTGCGCGCCTTCAAGGTTGTTTTCCCACTCGGAACGCTGGAGGATTCCGTCTCCGTTTTTATCGTACTTGCTCTTAATATAGCGCGCGTAGTAACGCAGCGCAATCGGGACGGCGTCGACGAGAATGTCGTCGCGGCGCGCCATCGCCTGACGGTAATAGTCGGCTTCCGTCTCAATGGAATAATGCGGAACGCCCTCTTCGTTAAATTCGGGAACCGTTCCGGAACGCAGCCGCGCTTCCGCCTCCAGACGTTCTTCTTCGGTCAGATCGGAAGTGATTTCCTCCAGCCGCCCTTCCGCGGCCGCCTGCGCTTTCGCCGCGTCGTCCGACGCGTTTGAGAAATTGCCGTTCTCCCAGCGCGTCCAACGCTCTTCGCCGACCATCGACTTAATGCGGTCGGCAAAGGGACCGTTCTTCAAGTTTTCAAACCGCTCGGCAGTCATATCGCGAGCGATCTGGTCGGGAGTCCAGTTCCCGTTTCCGTTTCCGGGCCCGGTTCTGCCGTTGCGCCGGTTGCCGTTGGCGTCGCCGCCGTTGTTCCCTTGCCCCTGACCGCCGCGGTTGAAGCCGCGGCCGCCGTTATTGCCTTGCCCCTGACCGCCGCGGTTGAAGCCCTGGCCGCCGTTAAATCTCTGGCCGCCGGCGCCTTGCCCTTGGCCGCGGCCGCCGCGACCGCCGTTGCGGCCGCCCTCTTGAGCGCTGACCGCGCCCCCGTCGCCCAATTCGCTGAAAGAGGGAACGTCGAATGAACTCAGACCGACCGTCGCGGCCAGCGCCGCAACGACGCCAAACGCAATGTTCTTAACTTTGCCGAACCGTATCATTTTGTTTGTCCCTCTTCTAATCTGCGCTCCGTTGGCGCGGCGATCGGCGAAAATAACGAACCGACAAACGCGCGCCCGGTTGCGGCGACGACTTGAATCGACTATGACCCTTGATATAATAGTATACAGGATAGGGGGGCGTCTCGCAAGTTATCACAAAAATTTTCCAAGACTCCACGCTATTTTTTTTCACACCTTCCCAGTTGTACCAATCGTACGTTTAAAAATTCGACTTGGCGCAAGGAGCTCTCGATGCTCGTTTTTTTTGAACCGGAAGCAAAACCTTTAAAATTAAACGCCGTTCAACTGCGAATCGCGCGAACCTCATATGAAGAGGAAGGGCGGCTCCAGCAGCCCATTCTCAACCAGCTGGGCGCCAGAACCGAAGAGATCGCGCTCAAAGCGATCGCGCAAAAACTGGGACTGCCCGTCGTCGATCTGACGAAATCGACGCTCCCCGACGACGTGCTCGTCGACTTCCCGACCAAGATCGTCCACCGGCGCAACGTCTTTCCGCTCGGCGTCCAGAGCGACGGCGCGCTCTACGTCGCAACGAGCAATCCGTTCGATCTCTCCGTCGTCGACGAAGTCTCCGTCGCGACCGGGCTTCCGACCGTGCCCGTCGTCGCGCTCCCGAACGAACTGGCCAAGCTCATTAAATCGCGGCTCGGGGTCGGCGCGGAAACGATCGACGGCCTCATCGAGCAGAAGAGCGACGTCGAAATTCTCGAAGACGTCGACTGGGATCAGGGCGACGCGCAAGACGCGCAGGAAGCGTCCGTCGTTAAGCTCGTCAACGACATTCTCACCGAGGCGGTCGAGTCGGGCACGAGCGACGTTCACATCGAGGCGCAGGAGACCGGCATGCGGATCCGATACCGAATCGACGGCGTTCTCCAAACGCAGCCGACGCCGCCGGAAATCAACCGGTTCCAATCGGCGATCGTGAGCCGTATTAAAATTATGTCGCGCCTGAATATCGCCGAAAAGCGCATTCCGCAGGACGGGCGTATTAAGCTCAAGGTTCAGGACCGCGAGGTCGACCTGCGCGTGTCCATTATTCCCATGCTCCACGGCGAGGGAATCGTCATGCGTATTCTCGATAAAGACCGCATGAACTTTACGCTCCGCGGCATCGGAATGGACGAAGACGTCTACCGTCTGTTCGGAAAACTCATCGCTCTGCCGCACGGGATTATTCTCGTAACGGGGCCGACCGGGTCCGGTAAAACGACGACCCTGTACAGCGCGCTCAACGAAATTAAATCGGACGAAACGAAAATCATTACGACCGAAGATCCTATCGAATACCAACTTGACGGGATCAATCAGATTCAGGTCCACACGAAAGTCGGGCTCACGTTCGCGGCCAGTTTGCGCGCCATTCTGCGTCACGACCCGGACGTCGTGCTCGTCGGGGAAATCCGCGACTTTGAAACGGCGGAAAACGCGATCCAAGCGGCCATGACGGGCCACCTTGTTTTCAGTACGCTTCACACGAACGACGCCGCGGGCGCGTATACGCGTATGATCGACATGGGCGTCGAGCCGTTCCTCGTCGGAACGACCGTCGAAGGAATTATGGCGCAGCGACTTGCGCGCCGGCTCTGCAAGCATTGCAAGCAGCCGTGGAAACCGAAGCCGGAAGAGCTCCCCCACGACTTCCCCAAAGAGCTGCTGGAGACCGGAACGATCTACCGGCCCGTCGGATGCCGCGAATGCCGCGACACGGGCTACGCGGGCCGCGTCGCGCTCTACGAGCTCCTTATTCCGAACGACGATATCCGGCGCCTGGCGGGCGAAAAAGCGCCGTCGATCGAAGTCAAAAAGGTCGCGCGCGCCAACGGCATGGCGACGCTGCGCGACAACGGCTGGAAGAAGGTCGGGCTCGGCATAACCTCGGTCGAGGAAGTCGTTCGCGTCGCGAAAGAAGACTGAGCCTCTACGGCGCGAACTCCACGCTTTTCAACGCGAATTCGCAAAGGGAAACGCCATGAAACCGACGCGTCTTGTTCTGCTCCTCCTTCTCTCGCTGTCCGCGGCGGCCGCGCCCAAAATTCAGGCGCAGGCTCCCGATCGAAGCGACGCCGTAACCGTCCTGCCCGTCAACGAAGAAACGGTCGCGGAAACGCGCCGGCTCATTGCCGACCGGCCCGACGTGAAACGGCGCGTCGAATACCTCGACCGCGGACTCGTCTGCGCCGCCGCGCCCGACGGCGTCTTCTGCTCATGGCGGCTCTTGGGAACGGAACCGTACGAAACGAAATTCTATCTCTACCGCGACGGCGTCAAAGTTTCCGAAGAACCGATCGCCGCGACGAACTGTCTCGACGCGCAAGGGACCGCCGATTCGGAATATTACGTCGAAGCGATGGCGCTCAACGGCAAAACGTCGGTCTCGAAGTCCGCGCGGCCGCTCGCGAAACCGTATCTCGAAATTAAAACGGAACGGCCCGACGACTGGAAGAACGACCGCGATCCGAAGAGCCGCCCGACGCGCTATCAGCTCGGGAATATGTCCGCCGCCGATCTCGACGGGGACGGTGCGTACGAAATCGTCGCCATTTGGGAATCCAATCCGAAAGACAACGCGCATGACGGCTTTTCCGCGCCCGTCCGGCTCGCCGCGTACAAACTGACCGGCGAAAAACTCTGGGAGCTCGATTTAGGCGTCAACATACGGTCCGGAGCGCACTATAACCCGTTTCTCGTCTATGACTTCGATCTCGACGGCAAAGCGGAAATCATGATGAAAACGGCGCCCGGCTCCAAAGACGCGGCCGGAAAATTCGTCTCCGAGGCGTCGCGCGATCCGGAAATCCGCGCCGCCGACAATAACGCCGATCTCCGCAACGCGACGGGCCGCGTTCTCTCCGGCCCGGAATTCCTAACCGTCTTTTCCGGCGCGACCGGCGAAGCGCTCGATACGGCGCGGTATCTGCCCGCGCGCGGCGACAGTCTAAAACGGGACTGGGGCGACGATTACGGCAATCGGGTCGACCGCTTTCTCGCGGCGGTCGCGGTTCTCGACGGCGAACGGCCGTCGGGCGTCTTTGCGCGCGGATACTATACGAAAACGGCGCTGACCGCCTACGTATTCGAAGACGGCGCGCTGAAAGTTCAGGCGGCGTTCGACTCCGACGATCGGAGCCAACCGGAAAACTTCGCGTACCGCGGCCGCGGCAATCACGGCCTAACGGTCGCCGACGTCGACTACGACGGCAAAGACGAAATTATCTACGGCGCGTCCCTCTTCGACGACGATCTTTCCGGCGTCTATCCGCACGCGCCCGGCTACCCGAAACTCTTCCACGGCGACGCGCAGCACGTCGGCGATTTAGTTCCGGATCGGCCCGGCTTGGAAATCTTCTCCGTGCACGAAAGCGGCGAGGCCGCGTTTGATATGCGCGACGCGCGGACGGGCGAGCTCCTCTGGTTCCTCCCGTTCCAGGGGCGCGACGTGGGCCGCG
>JAEEGL010925682.1_pt1 | contig 17193 bp, 16 predicted proteins | sample 9134231 | NCBI WGS metagenome assembly JAEEGL01 (sample SAMN16246548, study PRJNA631951) | gut metagenome | biome: gut microbiome; feature: rumen; material: fiber-attached | host: Bos | place: Iran: Karaj | collected 2018-10
CATCGACGACACGATCCCCGACCGGCGTCTTGTCTACGCCTATGGCGTGATTCCCCATGAGTACGAGCACAACCACTGCGGCAGCGGCGTGACGATGGAGACCGTGTTCGACATGTGGCTGAACGAAGCGTACACGGTGAACGTGGAGCGCGCGTTCCTGGCGCGGGAGTTCGGCCCGGCGTTCGCGCGCCGGCTCGAGGTGGAGGCGCTGCGCGAGACGGGCGGCGCGTTCGCCGAGGAGGAAGGCGGCGCGGCCTCCGCCGTGGTGCGCGACGGCGTGAACGACCCGGACGAGGTGGTGGACGCCATCACCTACGACAAGGCGCCGGAGGTGCTCAACACGCTCCGCAGCCTCATCGGTGCGGAAGCATACGGCTCCGCATGGCGCGAATATTTCCGGCGCTTCGACGGCGGCAACGCGAACACGGACGATTTCATAGACGTCTTCAGCGAGACGACGGGAAGAGACATCGCCACGCTGATGCGTCCATGGCTCTTCGATGCCGGGCATCCCACCGTCACGGCCAAGTGGTCGTGGGCGGACGGCAGGCTCACGGCAGGGCTGACGCGCGACAAGGACTACGTCATCCCAGTGCCGTACGCGCTCGTGAAGGACGGGAAGGACGTCGCCTCCGGCACCTTCGTCCTCGACGGTCCGCGCCAGACCTTCTCCACGCGCTGCCCGAAACCTGATTTCATCTCCTGGAACCGCGGATGCGGCTTCTACGGCGTGCTCGTGGCGGAGGCCTCAGAGGCCGAGCTGGCCCTGCAGGCGCGCACCGACCCGGATGGCGGCAACCGGGTGGAGGCGATGCGGATGCTCCGCGACAAGGGCGCCACGGAAACGTGGCTCGCCCTCTACGGGGAAATTTTTGATGAAGCGCGTGGATACATTTCCGAGAGGACCTTTGGCGATTCCGTCTGGGAGGTGTCAGGGCACGGCGGCGATCTTGGCACCTATGCTGCGCTCTTGTCAATTTCCGCCGAGTCTCTGGATCGCCGCCGCAGAGCATTCGTGCGCGAGAACGTGTGCGAGATGCGCGCGTTGCGTGCCGCCGCCGCGCGGCGCGTAGGATTTTCAAGCATCGCGTTCGCTCTCTGCGAGATACAGCTTGTCCACGGGAAATTCGGACCTCCTTCTCCTCTATCCGCTACCTCGATAGTATGCCGTGCCTACGAGAACTGTCTACTCCAGCTTCTTTCGGCGGTGAACACACCCGAGGCATGGTCCGTGTTGCACGCGTATCTCGACGCCTCCGATAACATCACGCGACGCCTCAACGCGCTCCGCGCGCTCGTGGCGAGCGACGATCCTGCGCGCTACGAGACCCTGGCGAAACACGGCGAGGAGCTTCGCCGTTCGCTGAACGGCTACATCGGCTACCTGGGCGTGGTGGCGAGCGATCCGCACGAGGGCGTGTTCGCGGCCATCGCCGCGGAAGAGGCGCGGGCTGGCTGGTCGATCACGCATCCCGCGCTGAGCCGCGCGCTCTACTGCGGCTTTACGGCGAACGGCGACCGGCTATGGACGCCCGAGGGGCTGGCGTGGCTGGAGGCGACGATAGTGAAGTACGCGCAGGCGAGCGAGTACAACGCCATCCGGCTGCTTGCGCCGCTCATGAACTGGAAGTGGTTCCCGGACGACCTGCGTGCGGATGTCGGGGCGTTGCTCGGGCGCGTCTCGACGGCCCTGCCTTTCGACCGCCATCCGTTCATCGGCGGCAAGCTCAAGGCGCTTGGCGCGTGAGGTCTGGCATCGCATGGCAGTTGCCCGCACTGCGGTCAGTATGGTAAAATCTACGGCGTGAACAGGATAAAGAGCATAGTTCGACACTTCGACTGGCGAGTTGTCGCTGCGATGGTGGCGCTCGCCATCGTCTTGGGTGTGCTTAACAATCTGCGCGTCGAGGACGAGCAGAAGGTGCAGTGGTTTGGCGGACCGGTCGTGTCGGCCGAGCTGGATGACGGGGAGGACTTGTGATGGGCGCTGTTGCCGCAAACGTTCTGGAGAAGGCGTGTCGGGTTGGCCTGGGCGGCCTGTTCGTCTATTCCTCGATGGGGAAGATATCAGACCCCGGCGTGTTCGCCGACGCCGTCAGCCGCTACGAGGTGCTGCCGGAGTTCTCGCTCGGGCTTTTTGCGCTCGTCATGCCGATGCTGGAGCTTCTCGCCGGCCTCGCGCTGGTGTTCACGAAATGGACACGCGAGGCGGCGTTGGTGGTTTCCGCCATGTTGGCGCTGTTCATGGTTGCCCTGGCGCAGGCGCTTGTGCGCGGCCTGGAGATTTCATGCGGGTGCTTTGGCGTGCCGAGTGTCGGCGGCCGGCAGGAGATCGCGCTTGCGCTTGCGCGCGACGTGGTCCTGGCCGTGCCGGCCGTGTGGCTGATGAGCCGGAGGAATTCGTGGCTTTGGCGCCGGGCGCGTCCTGCCGCGGCGCTGCTTCTGCTGGCGACGGCGCTGGCTGGGGCCCTGCCGGCGGTGGCGCTCACGGCGTCATCGGGTCCGGTGCGGGCGGGGGAGTGGAATCTCAACTTCACGAACGTGCTGGCCACCGCCGAGCGCGAGCATCGTCCGATGGTGCTTCTGCAGGTGGGGCGTGGCTGCCTGCATTGTGCACGGCTGGAGAAGGCCGTTTCCGGTGGCGCGTTCCGGCTGTGGCAACAGGATCGTGCGCCGCTGCTGGCCTTTGTGCGCGACAACGGCGACAGGTCCGTCCCTGAGAACCTAAGCAGGTCGACGGAATGGATCGAGTTCGGCAAAAAGAAGATGGAAGGATACCCGCACGTGTGCGTCTACTGGCCGCGAAGCGATGGAATGACGAACAGAACCGTCTTCTGCGCCCGCAGGGGACAAATGGGAGTGAAGAAGAATAGGTTGCTCGTGGCGGAGTTCATGTCGGCGTTGGACGTGGCGCTCGCCACCAATCGCAACGTGCGCGTAGGCACGCGTTCGTTACGCGACATCTTGGACTCTGCATCGAAGAAGGTGTCGGTGCGCGCCGAAAGCGGCGGAACGGTCTCGATGAAGCCGTCGTCGGGTATCATGCCGGAGGGGAAGGAGGTTGTCCTCTCTGCCAAGCCCGAGGAGGATTGGGTGTTCCTCGACTGGCTCCGTCCCGATGGCAATCTTGCCGGCAGAGGCAAAGTGCTGCGTGTGACGAGTGCCATGCCGGAGGGGTGCTATTCCGCACGATTCAAGAAGTTGTCCGATTGCGTTCCTCCCATTCTCTTGTCGCCCGCCGAGACTTCGCTCTGCGTCCGCATACACACATTGTTCAGGTACGGGGTGAAGGTGGATGACGCTTGCCGCCCTGTGCGGTTCGCGCCCAAGCGGCGCCTGCCGCAGGGACTGAAACTAAATCCCCTTACCGGGGTGTTGGCGGGCTATCAGTACTCCATCGGGACGAACACAGTTGACATCGCGATATCCGGGGCGAATCCTGAGCATGTGACGAAGACGGTGCGCGTGACGCTGGTGGTGGTGCCGCGCACGGACGTGGACGAGCTGGTGCCAACCGATGACCAAGATGACGATCTTGATGGTGACAAGGACAACGAAGAGGCGGACGGAAAGGAGAAGAAGTAGATGAGCAAGACCAGAATCGCGATCATTGGAGGGGTCGCCGTACTGGTGGCGGCGATGCTGGCGATCACGCTTCGCGACGGCGTCTCTGTGCCCGACGGAGAAGATGCCGAAGAGTTGAAGGCGGAGGCGAAGTCCGCGCAGCCCGCGAAGAAGCGGCAGGCAAGGCCGCCCGCGGTCAAGTCCCGGAGCGCGGAAAATGAAGGCGAGGACGAGCCGGAGGCCGGCGAGCAGGGCGAAGAGGCGTCAGAGCCCGAGGCCATGACCGAGGAGGAGAAGCGCGAGGAGGAGGAGGAGAAGCGCGTGGACGAGTTCGACGCCACGGTGGACAAGTGGATGGAGGCGAACGACGAACGGCCCGTGACGATGGCGGAGGTCGACTCGTTCCGCGACAAGTTCCGGCGCATCCCCCAGGGCCGGAAGGAGGAATGCGTCCAGAGAGCCCTCAACCTCATACCCGACGAGAACGTGATGCTCCTTGCGGGAATACTGTTCGACAAGACGCAGGACAAGGAGCTGCTCGACCTCGTATACAACGACATCCTCAACAGGGACGAGGACGTCAAGAAGCCCATCCTTGCCGAGATATACAAGGACAAGGAGCATCCCAACTGGGCGGACACGGCATGGATACTCGACACCACCGATTCGCTTCCGGACGGGCAGAAGCAAGAGTGAGGCATAGCGCGGGAGGATAGTCCAATGGCAAGGAAAGGTATAATACTCGCAGGGGGTGCCGGAACGCGCCTTCACCCGCTCACGCGCGTCGTCTCGAAGCAGTTGCTGCCGGTGTACGACAAGCCGATGGTGTTCTATCCGCTCTCGACGCTGATGCTCGCAGGCATCCGCGAGGTGCTGGTGATCTCCACGCCGCAGGATCTGCCGAGCTTCGAACGTCTGCTGGGCGACGGTTCGGCGCTCGGCATGAAGTTCTCCTACAAGGTGCAGGAGGTCCCCAACGGCCTCGCCCAGGCATTCGTCCTCGGCCGCGAGTTCCTGAGCGGAGATGATGCGTGCCTCGTGCTGGGCGACAACATCTTCTACGGCGCCGACCTGCCGAAGCTGCTGCGCGCTGCGGCCGCCGAGAAGGAGCCGACAGTGTTCGGCTACCGCGTGGCCGACCCCGAGCGGTACGGCGTGGTGTCGTTCGACGCGGACGGCAACGCCGAGACGCTGGAGGAGAAGCCCGCGCATCCGAAGTCCAACTACGCCGTTGTGGGGCTCTACTTCTACCCGAACGACGTGGTGGAGATCGCCGCGAACCTGAAGCCCTCCGCGCGCGGCGAATACGAGATCACGGACGTGAACCGCGAGTACCTGCGGCAGGGGCGCCTGCGCGTGCGGCAGATGGGGCGCGGCTTCGCGTGGCTGGACACGGGCACGCACCAGTCGCTCGCCGACGCGACGAACTTCGTGCGCGCCATCATCGAGCGCCAGGGGCTCCAGATGAGCTGCATCGAGGAGATAGCATGGCACCAGGGGTGGATCGACGACGCCCGGCTGCACGCGCTCGCCGACGGCTACGGCAAGTCCACGTACGGGCAGTATCTGCGCCGGCTCGCGGACGGAAAGGTCTCGTGACGCGATGAAGGTGCTGCTCACCGGCGGGAAGGGGATGCTAGGGCGCACGCTCGTGCGCGAGCTGGGCGGCGACTTCGAGGTGGTCCCCACCGACCTGCCGGAGGCCGACATAACATCCTTCTCGTTCGAATCCGTCCTGGCGCGGCACGCGCCGGACGCGGTGATCCACTGCGCCGCCATGACGAAGGTGGACGACTGCGAGACGAACGAGGCGCTCGCGTTCCGCCTGAACGGATTCGGCAGCGAGAACGTGGCCCGCGCCTGCCGCAGCTGCGGCGCGCGGCTCATAGCCATCTCCACCGACTACGTCTTCTCCGGCAATCTTCCGCCCGGGGGCGAATGGCGCGAGACGGACGCTCCTGCGCCAGCCACGGTCTACGGCAGGAGCAAGCTCGCCGGCGAGAATGCCGTCCGCGAGATTCTTCCGGACGCGACGATCCTGCGCATCGCGTGGCTCTACGGCGCGGGAGGGCCGAGTTTCGTGCATACGCTGGCCAAGCTTGGCGCGCAGGACGGCGCGCCGCTCAAGGTGGTGGACGACCAGCGCGGCAATCCCACATCGACCGACGTTGTGGCTGGCGTGATCCGTTTCCTGCTGGAGCATCCCGGCATCACGGGCGTGGTGCACGGCACGTGTTCCGGCGTCTGCACGTGGTATGGGCTGACGATGGAGCTATTTCGGCTGCTGGGCCTGTCGCGCCCGGTGGTGCCATGCGCCACGGCGGAGTTTCCGCGCCCTGCTCCGCGTCCGGCGAACTCGGCGCTCGCCAAGACCGTCCTGGCCGCGAACGGTTATTTGACGCCCAGCTGGAGAGATGCCCTGTCCGGATTCGTGAAGAAGGAATGGAGAACGGAGGTCTGACATGGAATACGCCAAGAGGTGCATGGTTACGGGTGCGGCCGGGTTCATCGGCTCGGCGCTGGCGCGGCTGCTTATCAAGGAGACGCAGGCTGAAGTGCTTGTGGTGGACAAGCTCACGTACGCCGGAGTGCCGGAGTCGCTGAAGGAGGTGGGGCTCGACCCCGCCACGCTGGAGTCGTCCAACCCGCGCCTCTCGTTCCTGAAGGCGGACATCTGCGACCAGGAGAGAATGGACAGGGCGTTCGCGGAGTTCCGCCCGGACACCGTGTTCCACCTTGCCGCGGAGTCGCACGTGGACCGCTCGATAGACGGTCCGGGCGAGTTCGTGCGCACCAACGTGACGGGCACGGCGACGCTCCTGCAGTCCGCCCTCGCCTACTGGCGCACCCTGCCCGAGAACGCGAAGTCGGCGTTCCGCTTCCAGCACATATCCACGGATGAGGTGTATGGTTCGTTGGGCACGGAGGGATTCTTCACCGAGTCCACTCCCTACTCGCCGCATTCGCCGTATTCAGCATCCAAGGCCGCCTCCGACCATCTTGTGCGCGCCTGGCACGACACGTACGGCCTCCCGACCCTCATCACCAACTGCTCCAACAACTACGGTCCGTACCACTTTCCCGAGAAACTCATACCGCTCGTGATCCTCAACGCGCTTGATGGCAAGCCACTCCCCGTCTACGGCGCGGGCGCGAACGTGCGCGACTGGCTGTACGTGGAGGACCACGCCAGGGCGCTTCTCCTCGTCAACGAGAAGGGCAAGCCGGGCGCGACGTACAACGTGGGCGGGCACAACGAGCGCACCAACCTGGAAGTCGTTAGGGCGGTGTGCGCCATCCTCGACGAGATGAAGCCACGTGCCGACGGCAAGCGCTACGGGGATCTCATCACGTTCGTTGCGGACCGTCCTGGCCACGACCTCCGTTACGCCATAGACCCCGCGAAGCTTATGGGGGAGCTTGGGTGGCGTCCGCGCGAGGACTTCGATACCGGCATCCGCAAGACGGTGCGCTGGTACCTCGACAACGAATGGTGGTGGGGGCCCATCCGCGCCAAGCGGTACTCCGGGCAGCGCCTGGGCGGCGGACGCGCCTGACGCCCTCGCGCCGCGAGACAATTTTGAGACAATTTTGAGACAAAATTGAGACAATTCGCCCTCGCGTATTTGCGATACTGTTCCCGCCTGCCGGTTTCCGGCGGCGAAAGAGAAAGGAACAGAGCAATGAACGCGAACGAGAACGCGAAGACGGGCGAGTGGGGCGAGGACGTGGCAGTACGCTTCCTCAGGAACCACGGATGGGAGGTCGTGGGCCGGCGCGTGCGGCCGTGCAAGAGGGACAGGCGGTGCGAGATCGACGTGATCGTCCGCTCCGGCGACAGGCGACGGCTCGTCTTCGTGGAGGTGAAGACGCACGCGGCGCGGTCGGACCGCGCATCGCCGCTGTGGGGAGTCGACAGGCGCAAGAAGAACGCGCTGTTGCGCGCGTGCGCGAACTGGATCATGCGCGAGAAGTGGCACGGCGACTTCCGCTTCGACGTGATCCAGGTCTACGGCCGCCGCTCGGCTCCACGCCCCCCGGAGGTGGACCACTACGAGAACGTCCCGCTCTTCCCTCCCAAGTGGCGCTTCTGGTAGCGGGCACGCGGCAAGATGTGGTATAATCCTTCCTAACATGAAAGCAATTGACAGTTGTTTTAGGAAGGAGATGCCGATGGTCGCCCCGAAGCGTGGAACGCTGCTGCTTGCTGCGGCGCTTGCCGCCTGTTCGGTTCTCGCGGGAGCGCGGGAGGACGGGCTTTTCATATCGCACGTCCATCGCGGCGGCGGGCGCCTGGAGATGCCCGACAACACGCTGGAGACGTTCCTCTGGTGCTGGGGGAACGGCAGCGCGCTCGAGTGCGACTGCCGCGTGACGAAGGACGGTGTGGGCATAATGTTCCACGACAACGACCTGCGGCGCACGCCGCGCGGCATACCGCCGGAGTGGAAGAAGCGTAAGGTGTGTGACATGACGTGGGAGGAGTTGCGCGATATTGACGTTGGTAGTTACCTCTCGTTTGACTACTCTTCCCATCGCATTCCGCGCATAGAGGCTGTGATGGCCGCAATGGTGGGCCACCCCTCGTACCTTCTTTTCGTGGACGAGAAGGGGATTGGCCCGAAGCGCATAGCAGAAGAGGCGCGCAGGTTTGGCGTTCTGGACCAAGTCTACTATACTGGATGTGTCTACTCCAACATCGTTACGTGGAACGAGTTTGTGCCTGGCGGCAAGTCGCTACTCTGGATCGGTGCCTTCCCCAAGAGCCGCAGTACCTCCGAGCGTGCGCGCACGAAGGCTCACTTCGAGAAGGTGATGAAGGTCCTGCGCGACGCCGAGTTTAAGTATGTTACTGCTGTCTCGTTGCACACATACTATGACCCGAAAGACCCCGTGGATCAGTTCATACTCGGCACGGACTACCTAAAGTCGCTCATCGACGAGTTCCATGCGCACGGCGTGAAGGTTTGTTCAATTCCGTTCGCGGGCGGCGACCGTGAGGAGGTTTACCACAAGCTCTGGAAACTCGGTTGCGACGGGTTCTCCACGGATTATCCGAGTGTTATGTTCAAGGTGATCCGCGACCTGAAGGCGAAAGCCAGAACCGCGCGGGAGTAATGCGTCACTGATTTTTCAAGCCAGCCGCTCCGGGTGGAGTGCGGCGCTTTTTCCAAATGCGTAAACCCTGAGATGGGGCGCATCTCCGCTTTTCACCCAGGCGTATTGAGAATTGGAAACAACCTTAACAACTTGGAAAAAACAACTATAAAGAGGGGCGCGGGCTAACTCGCCCGCGCATTCTTCCATCTCTTTGTACACAAGGAATTTGATATGATTGCATCGCTTTTGATTAGCCGATGGGCACGGGCGAGTTAGCCCGTGCGCCAAAGGCAAGTTGTTTCAAACGAGTTGTTTCCAATCAATAGGAGACATGGCGGGGAATTATGCAGCCCCCTAAGATGTCTCTCGCGGCGCATGTCTGCCGACGGCAAATGTGATATAATTGGCGGCGCCATGGACGACATGTACGAATGCAACCTGCCGGAGTATCTGGCGCGCGACCTCGAAGCCTGGAAGAAGGGCGTCGCGGAGCATTCGCATCTGCTTGACTGCCTGTGGGGCGAGCTTTACGGCTCCATCAACAGCGCGGAGATCGACGACGCCGCCATCACGCACGAGCAGGCGCAGCACCTGCGCGACAAGTACCTCTGGGGGAAGGACGCATGACGGATCCGATCGACTTCACGCAATGCGAGCGCCTGCCGGACAGGGCGGAAGTCGATGCCCGGATATACGGCTTCCCCGCCTCTGCGCTGAAGGAGGGCGGAAGGAAGATCGGCTATGTCGATTTCTTGCGTCGCCATGCGGCGGACGTCCTTGCGCCCTCGCTCGCGCGGATAGTGCCGCGCATCGACATGGCGGCCATATTCGCGTTCATCGACGGCGTTCCGCTCCTGACAGACCTTCAACGCCGCTTCTACAAGGTCTACCTCTCCGCCCGCCGTGCCGCGCTGTTCGGCATGTGAGGCCTTGACTCGCCTAAGATCACAGCCGCTAGACGTGGTACCGAGACCAGAAGAAGTAACGATACATCCACCTAACAGTTTCCGCGAACAGCGTATGAGGTAGAAGGCACCAACATCGTTCCATAACACGATAGCAGAATTCAACTGGGCGGGACTGTTCTGCCACTTCGGGAACACCGGCTTTTGCCGCATAGGAGAGGTATAGATTTCTCAATGGATTACGGGATTCACGATACCAGGGTCGCCCTAGCGTGTGGCCGAGGAAATGGTGGATTATAGGGGCTACCTGTGCCTGTTGAAATGCTTCCTCTCCGTACCAACAAGATGATGGAATGCCAGTAGCACGCAAGGCATCCCGATGGCGAGTGAACATCTGAAAATGTGTCAGGAAGTTATATTGAGGTGGCAGAATGTCGGCATCGCCGGAAAGGACGATCGAAAAATAATCTTGATCCCCAAACATTAGATCGTGCCGGATATGCTTCATGAAATCGAGAACTCGCTCTGCACATCTGCGTGCTTTCCATTCTTTCAGTTCAATGAGAAGAACGCCCGAATTGTAGTATGGGGCATCTGGTGGGATTCCAACCAACTTCTTGTATCTGTTACAAAGAAAGTCGTAGCCAATCGCGAATGCATGGCCGTTTAGGGGGAGGTTGAAGACATCAGATATGGGGCTGACGATAAGTGTGTCAGAGTCAAGATAGAGGACTCTATCGGTGTCTTCTGGAAGCAGTTCGTGGATAAAAAGCCGACCATACGCTGAATATGAGACGTATTGAGATGCTCCGATGTCCGTAATCTTTTTTAGTTGCTGCGTGACATCTATGACATTTAGAGAACATTCTAGGTTGCTAATGGTCTTGATCATCCTTTCGAGCGTTTTCTGCTGAATTGTATTGGCTAATAGATATAAGCTGAAATTCACTTCGCACTGATTGACGAGCAACGAAACCATTGAGACAAGAGTCAACTTTGCATAATTCTCGTCGGAAGAGTAGACCACGGCGCAATTCATGGTGATATTTTATCATATCGGTTGCATCTGCGCTTGTGTCGCCGCTAGGAAAATAGTATCATGTCCACGTCCCCTACTGGAGAGGCCAAGGTATGTCGCCGGGACTCTCGCTGTGATGGGCAAGTGACAATGTGTGGCATGAAGACAGTAAGAAGTCTACTTGAAAAGGTGCGCGTGTGGGGTGTCGCGGGCATCTTGAGTTACTTTAGGCGTAAATGGGAATATAGGTTGCAGAGACGGAGACTAATACTATATGCGCACATCTCGAAATGCCAGGTGCCGTTGCGCGGCATTACAGTCATCGGCGAATTGACAAGCCAGGCGTCGCTCAGCAAGACCATGCGCGATTTCATATTGAATCTTCGTGACGCGGGAATCCCATGCCAGACATACGATACATGTATGAGACCTCAAATACCCGAGTCCGACGCACGGAGTATCGTAACTCCGCCATCTGAGTTCGATCTCGGACGCTATTCGCACATAGTTATGATGTATCGTTGCCCGTTGCCGAAGGAACTTGTACCAATGTGCCGGCGAGCCCGTATCGTATTCCACGATAGCGCTCATGGAGTTCACGACACGACGCCTTTCCTTCGTGAATCGGGTGACGACATCATTGCAATGTCGGACTTCAACTACGAGTATTTCCAACGGGCATTCCCGGAACAGAGAGTGTTCAAGATTACATATCCGTTTCGCTTCAAGCTTCACGAGGCAACGCCCCGCAACGAACTGCGTACAAAGTACGGCATGTCTAAGTCCGATTTCGTAGTGTTCTTCAATTTTGATTTCGGCTCATATTACAGGAAGAACATACCTGCGGCGGTAAAGGCTTTCGCCCAAGCGTTCGCGGGCGATATTGGGGCGAAGCTTCTATTCAAGACGAAGGGGGCGGTGGCCAACCGCAAACAGGTGGAGGAGATGTATCGCATCGTTGATCATCTTGGTGTGGGGAATCAATTCATCCACATCCCGCAATATCTGCCGCGAGCCGACGTGGACGGACTGACGGCTGCGTGCGACGTCTATCTTTCGCTTCACAAGGCGGAGGGGTTCGGCATTGGCATGGCAGAGGCCATGAGCCAGGGCAAGCCGGTTGTGGCGACTGCTTGGAGCGCCAATACGGAATTTTGCCGTCCAGATACGGCATGGTGCATTCCATACAGTATGACACCGATTCTCCCACACGAGTATCCACCTTCCATGAAGGAATGGGCCGATACGGATGTAGATGCGGCCGCTGCGGCGTTGAAGGAGATACGTGCGAATCATGCGAAGGCCGCAATACGCGCTGCTCATGGGCGAGATTTCGTCCTGGAACATTTCTCGCTTGAACATTTCAAGGTAGATGTCGGTGCAATGCTGGATAGCGAGCGTGCCGTTAGTGTGAGGAGGTTGTAGTGACTGTACGTGACTGGTATAATTTTCTAGGGGAGATAGTTTTGCATCCAGTACATGGCGTACGACGCGTAACGTCTGTACTAAAGAATGGTACTTCCGAGCAACGGTGGTCTAGGATCAGACGAGAAATCCTTGCGTGGCCAGAACACGAAAAGAAAAAGTATCAAGTCGAGATAGAATGGCTTCAACAACATGAAGAGATGGAGATGTATCCTTATGATGAATGCCGACAGAGCATGGACGTGTTCTCAGGATATGACGCGGATGCGCGTTTGCCATATGTTTTACACAATGGACGTCGTCTATACTATCGTGCATCTATTAGAAACGTAGCCGAGTCCTATGCGGCAGTTGTGAATCATGAAGGGATTTTGGGAACAGGATGTCTTTCGGTATCTCCGCATTCATACGTTAACGATTATCATTTTGTTGAGGACGGCGATGTAGTGTGTGATGTGGGATGCGCCGAGGCCTTATTTGCGTTGGACTCGATAGACAAGGCGGCGAGAGTGTTTTGCTTCGAGGTAGAACAAGGATGGATCAAGCCCCTACGAATGACTTTTGCGCCGTTCGAAGACAAGGTGACGATTGTAAATAAACTTGTGTCCGATGTGACGGGACCTAAAACTATACGGCTACTTGATGCGGTGGATGTAGACGCTCTGACGCCGTGTTTTATTAAAATGGACATAGAGGGGTGGGAAAAAGTAGTGTTGGAGGCAAGCCGAGATTTCTTAACCTCGCATCGTGTAAAATTGAGTTGCTGTTTATACCATCGTCAGTCCGATGAGTATGAAATATCGTCTCTTCTGCGAGAATGTGGATTTTCAGTCGGATATTCAGAAGGTTATATGCTTCCAATAGTGAATGAAATTCGGCCGCCGTATTTCAGAAGAGGGATGGTCTATGCTCGGAATTTTTAGAAAGGTAACAGAGAAGGTCGCTCGTGTTGTCAGTGCAGCCCGTACATGGGGGATGGCGGGCATGTGGAGTGCCATTAAACGTGTTCCTTGCGAACTTAAGGTGTCATGCTACTTAAAATATAATGCCGTTAGAAATGCGGCAACTGTTCCTAAAAGAGGTATAACGGTTATCGCCCCCATTAGTGGAGCATATTCATTGAGCAAGGCGATGCGAGATTTTGTGGTACGGTTGCGAGAAGCGGATGTCCCGTGTCAGGTTTTTGACACATGTGGATCGAATAGCGGTACTGCACATAGAGATTACGAGCATATTCTGACATCGCGAAAGGATTTCAACATTCTTAAATATAGTCATGTCGTTGAAATGTTGAAAAGCCCTTTGCCTAGGGGGTTGCCGTTGAAGAGGTGTCGTATTGCTTTTTGGGAGGGGGAGGCCGGAATACTAGAAGTGTTCCCATATCTTGCTGATTCCGATGTAGTCATCGCCATGTCGGATTTTAATGCCGCTTATTTTCGGCGAGAGATACCTCCTCCTGTACGAGTCGTGAAGATACCCTATCCGCTGCTTCCGTTACCACAAGGGATACTTCCCAAATTGGAGGCGAGAAAACGCTTTGGTATAGGCGAGAATGAGTTTGTCGTGTTCTACAATTTTGATATACGAGCTGACTACCGAAAGAATTCAAAGGGTACACTTGAAGCATTCGCACGTGCTTTCAGACATGATACGAACTGCCGCCTTTTGTTGAAGGTGAATGGAGCGCGCCATGCATCGGATAGAATGTTAAGAATGCAAGAACTTGCTTTATCGCTAGGTATTGCAAACCATATGACTGTGGTGACGGACTATCTGTCACAGACAGAAATTTATTCTTTGACGAACACATGCGACGTATATCTTTCATTGCACAGGGCGGAAGGTTTCGGCCTCGGCATTGCCGAGGCCATGTCATTAGGGAAGGCTTGTATAGTAACCAATTATAGTGCCGTCACCGAGTTTTGTAAACCGGACACGTCAATTCTAATTCCTTATGTCAAACTGCCTATAGAATCTCGTGGGTTCTGGAATCGAATGGAGAACTGGGTGGAACCTGACATTGATAATGCCGTGGCGGCGTTGAGACGATTACGGGCAGACGAGGCGCAATGTGCCCGTTTGGGGTATGCCGCACAATGTCATATCAGCAGGTGTTTCTCGCTTGAATCGTTTAAGCAGGCGGTGGACGAGCTACTTGATACCCCAATGGGGAATATGTCTTCTAGCAGTCTTGACATCAAAGATGTAGACGCATGAACAGGTTTCTTTTGAGTATTGCAGAATAGTTGGGTTCTTCAAGCGGAAGTAATTACGATGAAATACGATCTTGCGATTGCACATCGAGTCTGTCCCGTTCTGGCGAAAACGGCAGTCGGGTTCAAGGACAAACTTGAGATGGTGAAAGCTACAACGGCTTCTTTGATGCGGGCCTTGAAGGGAATTGACGTTCGTGTGTTCGTTATTCTCGATGGTTGCGATCATCTCTACGAGCGATGCTTTGACGAGATTCTTGGGGCGGAAATTGAGGAGGGCAAATACAGACGCTTGTCAACGCCAGCGATTGGCAATCAGGCAACCTATGCGAAACAACTTGAACTTCTAGCCGAATGCGCCGAAGAGGCTCAATATCTATATTTTTCAGAAGATGATTATCTGTATCGTGGAGAAGCTTTTCGTGCGATGATGGAGTTCCTTTCCATGAAGGATGTAGATTTTGTGACACCACTTGATCACCCAGACCGTTATTCTCATTTGGTGCCGGAGAGCCGTAAGGTGGAAGTTCGCGTTTCTCGCTATTGTCATTGGCGCGAGGTTGGCACGACATGTTGCACGTTCATGACAAAAAGCGATGTGTTCTTGAGTGCTAAGGGTTCATTGGCCTGTTACGGCAGAGGGTCGGGGGATGGAGGGATGTGGTTGGGGCTGACAAAAGATCGCATTTTCGGCGTTCGCAATACGCTTGGCGCCGCACTACGTTATGTGGCCGGGCGGCGTACGACGGAAGAAGGCTTAGAGTTCATGACATTGGCCGCTTGGCGGTTCCACAAGTGGCAGCTTCCATTAGGTCGGCGGTTCCATCTTTGGGGACCTATGCCGACATTGGCGGTCCATTTATGCGAACCATCATTGCCGCCATTTGCTAAAGATATTATGAATGTCAATGGCGTGGCCGGACTGTGAGTTGGGCGGTTTATCATGATCTACGACTGTTTTTCATTCTTTAATGAGTTGGATATTCTTGAAATCAGACTGAACGTCCTTGATCCTGTCGTAGACAAGTTTGTACTTGTTGAAGCGGTACGACGACATTCAGGAGAACCTAAGGAACTTTTTTTCCAGAAGAACAGGGAACGGTTCGCCAAGTTCCTGCCGAAGATCGTACATGTGGTTGTCAGTGATGAACCGCATATCCCATCCGATTGTCCAAGGTTGATTGCCGCATGGGCGTACGAGAATCATCAGCGAAATGCGATTGTCCGTGGACTGGTAAACATTCAAGATGACGATGTTCTTCTAATTTCTGACCTTGATGAAATACCCGATCCTCGGCAAGTACTTCTTCACGCGGATGACGAGGGTGTTACGGGTTTTGATCTTCTGCCTTTCTACTACTATCTTAATTACGTTTGTGTGAATAATCCCCATTGGCGTGGAACAAAGATGTTAAAATGGAAAACCTTCAAAGACCCTAGTACCTACTTAGGGATGGCAAGCCATATACCGATGCCGGAATTTGTGAACGTTGGGCCTACGGCTACACGGGTTCGTTTTTGCAATGACGATAGAAAGATTCGTGCTGGATGGCACTTTTCATACTACGGCGGCGCCGAACAGATTTTGCTGAAACTGAAATCAATTGCAGACAATGTGTGTGACAAATCTGTCGATGTTTCGCTTGACATCATCAAAGCGCGAATTGCCAGAGGGGAAGATCCTATGGGGCGAGGTGGTTTCTTCTATGCTGTACCGCTAGATGGCAGATACCCCAACTACATTAGGGAAAATAAAGAACGTTATGCTGATGGTATCATCCCATGTGTTGGCATATCAATGAAGAACCGAATGTTGGGTGTGATGGCGCGCGCAAGAACCATCGTGGTAGATTTCGTTGCGGCACATATGCCAGATTTTATTAGGCCATTGGCTTATTCGGTTTACCGTCGGGTGGTCAAGAACCCAATCCCACTAATGAAGGATCAACTTTCTCAGAAACGAGACAAGGAGCCGGGAAATGGAGCTCTCTAGGTATCTTCTGCAGAAATTCCCGCAAGGGCACTGCAATGACGAAATCCCGCTTGAGTGGAAATCCGTCTTTGCTCGTTTGTTGCTGTTGTTGTGCCACAATGTGTATGGGAATCGGAAGGGAAACGGCGCTTGGTCATACGCGCCGCAATCGCTTGCCCTTGACGAGTCCATTGATTTCATTGAACGAAAAATACGTGAAGGAAAGCCCTTCATGGCGGGAAAGATTGGTACCGGTGACATGGAGACAATTCAAAGATATATTGACATCCATTCGCCGGAATGTGTTGCCAAGAAATGGTACAGGATTTTAACCGGCCGCTGTGGTCCGTTCTGGTGGGACAATTGGATTCGCGCGGGAATATGTGTATGTGCCGGGGTGTTCCCGTCGACGATTGAGAGTGTTGAGGAGTTTGTTCGCATATTTATGGATTACAGTCATGACTTTGATGCGATTCCTACCTGGCTTTGCGGAGAGGACCGTATTTACAGATTACTTTGCCCTGCTGCAAAGATAATCCAGTTGCCTGCACTTGCCCCAGAAGGATCTCATACTTGGTATGGGGCACTTGCTGGAAAGCGGGTACTTGTGGTACATCCGTATGTCAAGACCATTCGGGCGCAATACGAGAAGCATGTCGAATTCCACAAGGGGCAGGGGCCGTTGCCGGAATTCGAGCTTGTCCAATATCGGCCCGTCAATTCCATAGGTGGGAAGTGCGATGATTACCCGCGCTGGAAGGACGCCCTTCAGCACATGATAGATGACGTTTCAAAGATGGATTTCGACATCGCGCTCCTCGGCTGTGGCGTGTATGGCGTTCCTCTTTCGGTACACATCAAGCGCATGGGAAGGATTGCGATCTATACAGGTGGAGCGACACAGATCATATTCGGCATCAAGGGGAAGCGCTGGGACAATATGAACATATACAACGAGCACTGGGTTAGGCCATTGCCTGACGACATACCAAAGAA
>JAEEGL012143508.1_pt1 | contig 17193 bp, 14 predicted proteins | sample 9134231 | NCBI WGS metagenome assembly JAEEGL01 (sample SAMN16246548, study PRJNA631951) | gut metagenome | biome: gut microbiome; feature: rumen; material: fiber-attached | host: Bos | place: Iran: Karaj | collected 2018-10
CGAGAAGACGTCGAGCTTGTAGATCGAATTGAATTCGCTCGCCTCCGTCTCGGCGGTGCCGGTCATGCAGGCAAGCTTCTTGTAGAGTCGGAAGTAGTTCTGGATCGTAATCGTCGCGAGCGTCTGGGACTCCTTCTCGATTTCGACGCCTTCCTTGGCCTCGACCGCCTGGTGGAGACCGTCGGACCAGCGGCGACCGGGGAGGACGCGGCCCGTGAACTCGTCGACGATGTAGACGTGGTTGTCCTGCACGACGTAGTCGACGTCGCGCTCGTAGAGCGAATACGCCCTCAGGAGCTGGTCGACTACGTGCACCCTGTCGGACTTCTCGACGAACGCCGACTGCACCTCGGAGCGCCTCTCGACGCGCTCGGCGTCGGTGAGCGACTTGTCGCCGTCCACGGCGCTAAGCTCGGCGGCGATGTCGGGCAGCACGAAGAGCGCCGGGTCGGACGGGCATATCTTCTCGCAGCCCTTGTCGGTGAGGGCGACCTCCCGCGTGCGCTCGTCGATCGTGTAGTAGAGCTCCTCCCTGAGCTTGCGCGCATGCTCCTTCTGCATCTCGGAGAGGAACTGCATCTCCACGTCCTCGTGGTGCTTGCGCAGGACGGGGTCCTCGAACATGTGCATGAGCTGGCGGTGGCGCGGCGTCGAGTGGTAGACCTGGTATATCTTGTCCTTGAACGTCTGGACGTCGCCCGAGTCTATCGCCTTTTTCGCATCCCGTATGAGGTCGTTGCACATCGCCGTCTGCACGCGCACGATGGAGGATACGAGCGGGTTCAGCTCGGTGTAGATGTGGGAGGTCGAGATCGTCGCGGGGCCGGAGATGATGAGCGGCGTCCTCGCCTCGTCGATGAGGATCGAGTCCACCTCGTCGACGATTGCGAAGTTGTGGCCCGACTGCACGACCTGCTCGGGGCTCTGCGCCATGCCGTTGTCGCGCAGGTAGTCGAAGCCGAACTCGCTGTTGGTGCCGTACGTTATGTCGCAGGCGTACTGGGCGCGGCGCTCGTCGGAATCCATCGAATTCTGTATGCAGCCGACGGTAAGGCCGAGGAAGCGGTACAGGTGGCCCATCCACGAGGCGTCGCGGCGGGCGAGGTAGTCGTTCACCGTCACGAGCTGCACGTTCTTGCCCGCGAGCGCATTGAGGTAAAGGGGCAGCGTCGCGACAAGCGTCTTGCCTTCGCCCGTCTGCATCTCCGCGATCTTGCCCTGGTGCAGGACTATGCCGCCCAGAAGCTGCACGTCGAACGGCACCATGTTCCACTCGAGCTCGTGGCCGCAGACTTCCTCCTTCGTGCCGACAAGCTTGCGGCAGGCGTTCTTCACGAGCGCGTACGCCTCGGGCAGGATGTCGTCAAGGGATTCGCCCGCCGCGACGCGGTCGCGGAACTCCTGGGTCTTCCTGGGAAAATCGTCCGCTGAAAGGTTTTCGGCCTGAAAACCTTCCTCTAGCTTGTTTATCTTCCGAACGATCGGCCAGAGCCTTTTAAGCTCCCTTTCGTTCTTCGTACCAAACAGAAATTTAAAGAGATTCATATTACCGCGTAGTATATCAAAAACACGGCCCTTTCGCAACGGCGGCGATGAAATTGCCGTGGCCGCCGCGCCCTTGCCCAACGCGCCTTTACACGCCCATTCTGCCCGCGACGGCGCGCCTGAGCGTCAGGGGGTCGCTGTACGCTATGCCGGAGTCGGCGGGGAGCCCAAAGGCAAGGCGCGTGACCTTCGCCCCGGTGCCCTTCAGCACTTCCGCAACGTACCCGGCCGTCGCGTCGCCGTCCATGTCGGTAGAGAGCGCAAGAAGCACCTCCGAAAAGCCCTCCTTCACCGTGCGGTCGGCAAGCTCGGCGATGCGCAGCTTCTCGGGGCCGATGCGGTGCATTGTCGAGATCTTCCCGCCGAGGCAGTGGTATCTGCCGCGAAACGCGCCGGACGACTCGATGGAGACAATGTCGGCGGGTTCCTCGACGACGCATACGACGCCCGCGTCGCGGGAGGCGTCGCAGCAGGTGGCGCACGGATCGGCCCCGGCCACCGTGAACGCGCCGCAGCGCGAGCACAGGCGCACCTCCCTCTCGGCGGCTGCAAGTGCGGCGGAGAGCGGCCTCAGGAGGCGCTCCGGCTCGCGGACGAGCGAGAGCGCGGCACGGACCGCGCTCTTCCTGCCAAAGCCCGGCAGCCTGGAGAGGCACTTCTCCAGCTCTGCGATCGGGCCGAGCATCACTTGCCGAAGAGTCCCGCGCCGCCGCCCTGGCGCATAAGCTCCATCATGCGCCGCTGGGTTTCGTCCTTGGCGCGCTTCAGCGCCCCGTTCACGACGTTGAAGAGCATCGTCTCGAAGTGCGAGCGCTTGCCGGAGGCGACTTCGTCGTACGTCTCCTGCGAGATGGATATGCTCTCGATCGTCATGTCGCCCTTGGCGACGACGGTGATGCCGCCGTTCGAGTACGGCACGGATATCTTCTTCACCTCGGCCTCGACGCGCTTTGCCTCGCTGCGCATCTGCATGGCCTGCTTCACCTGGTCCATTATGCCCATGTCAGTCCAGCTCCTTTCCCGCGAGGTCCCTGTATGCCTTGCGGTATATCTCGCGCGTGCGCGATATCACGTCCGCCGGAAGCTCCGGCCCCGGCGGCTGGTGGTTGAAGTTGACGGAGTCTAGCCAGTCGCGCACGAACTGCTTGTCGAGGCTGGGCGGGTTCGAGCCGACGGCGTAGCTCGCGACGGGCCAGAAGCGCGACGAATCCGGCGTAAGCACCTCGTCGGCGAGGATGAGCGAGCCTCCCTCGTCGCGCCCGAACTCGAACTTCGTGTCGGCGATGATGATGCCGCGCTCGCGCGCGTAGTCGGCCGCCTTGGAATAGAGGCCGACCGTCGCCTCGCGCAGCTCGCGCGCGGTCTCGGCGCCGACGAGCCGCTCGGTGGCGGCGAAGTCAATCGCCTCGTCGTGGTCGCCTATCGCGGCCTTGGTGGTGGGCGTGAAGAGGACTTCGTCGAGCTTGGAGGCGTTCTCGTAGCCGGGGCGGAGCTTCATGCCGTTCACCGTGCCAGACTTCTGGTATTCCTTCCAGCCGGAACCGGTGAGGTAGCCGCGCGCAATGCACTCCACGTCGATCATCTTCACCTTCTTCACGAGCATCGAGCGCCCGCGAAGGTCGTCGGCGTAGGGCTTGAGTTCCGCCGGGTACTCGTCGGCGTTGGCCGTCACGAGGTGGTTCCTGACCCCGAGGAAGCCGAACCAGAAGAGCGAGAGCTGGTTCAGCACCTTGCCCTTGTCCGGCACGCCGGTCGGGAGTATCACGTCGAACGCGCTTATCCTGTCGGTGACGACCATGAGAAGCCTGTCGCCGAGGTCAAAGACGTCGCGCACCTTGCCGGACTTGCGCTCAAGCCCGGGTATTTCACACTCAAGGAGTGCATTGTTCCTGTCGTATTTCATGACTGGTATTATATCATATTTTTAGGAGCTCGGGGCTCGGGTCTAGAGGTCTAGTAGGACGCAGTCGGGCGCGGCCTCGAAGGACTCGCCGCGCGCGACGAGCGCGTCGTGGAGCTCCTTAAGCTTCTTCGCGTCGAACTTGAGCACCTTGCGGTCATAGGTCAGGATGCCGTTTATCTCCTGCTCGACGTCAGTCGTCTGCGTGTAGATGGCGCCGGCAAGGCCGTCGTCCACCATGGGCTCGAGCTTCTTCAGAAGCCCCTCGTACACTTTCATAAGGCCCTCGGGCGTGGAGGTGTCGGCGACGCCGCCGTAGCCCCAGCTCGCCTTGTTGGCCCAGAGGTGCCCCTCGACGGGATGGCCGAGGCCGCCGAATTCGCCAAGGAGCGAAATGCGGTTCCTGCGGTTGGCGCTCTGGCCGGGCCCGCGGTAGACGTGGTGGTCGACGATGTCGCAGCTCGGGTCCTCCGCCTCGCGCGAAAACGCCGCGCGGAAGCGCTTGCCCGGGTCGCCGCCCTCGAAGTCGAACCAGCCGCTCGGCCCGTCCACGAGGCGCGTCGGGTCGTACGCCTTCGTCCAGCGCAGCGTCGCCGCCGTGAGCCGCGCGTCAGGCTGGCCCCAGCCCTCGTTGTACGGAATCCACACGCAGATCGAGGGGACCTTCATGAGGTGGTCCATCTCCTCCTTCCACTCGCGGCGGAACATCCCGTAGCGCTGGAGGTTCTTCTGGAACGAGAAGATGTTGCCCGCGCCTGCGGGCGAGGGCGCGTCCTGGAAGACGACGATCCCGAGCCTGTCGCAGAGCGCATAGTAGCGGCGCGGCTCGACCTTGATGTGCTTGCGCATCATGTTGAACCCGCAGTCCTTCAGGGTCTTGATGTCGAACGCCATCGCCTCCTCGGAAGGCGGCGTGAGGAGCCCGTCGGGCCACCAGCCCTGGTCGAGCGTGCCATACGGGAAGAACGGCTTGTTGTTGAGCATGAAGCGCCAGCGCCCCTTCAGGTCCTTCGCCTTCGAGAACTTGCGCATCCCGAAGTAGCCCCTGACTTCGTCGGCGCCGATGCGCGCCTTGAAGGAATAGAGGTTCGGAGACTCTGGCGACCAGAGCCTCACCGGAGCGGGAATCGCGAGCGCCAGCACAGAGCCGCCGCGCACGCGCCCGGAGGCGACCTTCTTCGCGGCTGGATCCTCGCCGTCGAACACCTCGACCTCGACTTCGCCGCCCTCGCCCTTCACGCTGAAGGAGAGGCGCGCCTCGCCCTTGTCTATGTCGGGCGTTACGGCGAAGTCCTCGATGTACGTCTCGGGCACGCTTTCGAGCCAGACAGTCTGCCAGATGCCGGAGACGCGCGTGTAGAAGCAGCCCTTGCTCACGTCGCTCTGCTTGCCGCCGGCGTTGATGAACGTATGGGTCGGGTCCCACACATAGACCTCGAGCTTGTTCTCGCCGTCCTTCACGAGGTCAGTTATGTCGTAGGAGAACGGGAGGTTGCCGCCCTCGTGTGGAAGCCCGGCCTCGACGCCGTTCACGAAGACGTGCGCGCGCCAGTCGACGGCCTCGAAGTTGAGGAGCGTCCGCCTGCCCTTCTCGCGGCGGCAGCTGAACGTGCGCCGGTAGAGCATCGTGTCGTTGGTGTTCACGATGCGCTCCACGCCCGAGAGCGGCGACTCGAAGCAGAAGGGAACGAGTATCTTGCCCGTCGTCTCGACGTCGAAGGAGGAGTAGTCATTCGTGAGAATCGAATATTCCCAGAGGCCGTTCAGGTTCGTCCAGTTCTCGCGGACCATCTGCGGGCGCGGATAGAGCGTCCAGGCGTTGGCCTCGGTGACTTCGGCCCCCCATTTCGTCATCATCGCGGCGGCGAGAACGATTGCTGCTGTCATTTTATGTCTCCTTGTCCTATGTAGTCTTGTATTTGAAGAAGTTTATCACAGCACCCCATGAAAGTCAAATAAAAACCGCCCGCGGCCGTTCATCGCCTGCGTTCTGGAGGGGGAGGGGCCATCGGGCTGCCGCGCATGCCGCGCTCATGCGCGTCGCGCTCGACCGTCATTGACTCGGTGTGGCGCTCCCTCACGAGGACGGGGCGCGTGTAGCCGGCCTTGCAGAGAACGGCCATGAGCTGGCGCGCGGGGCGCAGGTCGTGGAGGTCGCCCTCCGCAAGGATGTGTATCGGTCGGTCGTACGGCACGTCGTAGCTCTTCAGGAGGCGCGGCACCTTGTTGAACGACACGAGGCGGTCGGCGAACTTGACGGAGCTCCCCGAAATGCTGAGCACGGGATGGCGCGAGTCAAGCTCGATCGAGTCGGGCAGCGACGAGCAGCCGGAGAACGAGAGAAGCGACATGTAGAGCGCCGTGCCCGCCACTATGCTTGCGAGCGAATTGCGGAACGCCAGCTGGAGCGCGACGGTGAGCGCACCGGCAAGATAGGGCCAGGGCGTAAGCCACGCCGGCCCGCCGCCGGCGTCAAGAGTCGAATACGAATAGACGACGAGCCCCGCGATGACGACGGGCGACACGACCTTGCCGAAGCGCTCCACTCCCTGCGGCGGGTTGCGCCCGCGCCCGGCGAAAAGCGCAAACGGCAGCGCCCTCAAAGCGAACGTGACGGCCCAGCCGACCGCCACGGCGGATAACATGTATATCACCTTTTCTTCCATGCGTCCCTCATCTGGTCTGTGAATATCACGAGAAAGAGCGCGACCATCGCGAACTCGATGCCCTTCGAGGGTATCGGGAGCGCCGCGCCCGCGACTGCGCCGAGCGTCGTGCCGCAGACCCAGTACATGACGCTCAAGGCGTGGTTGCAGAGGCAGTAGAAGCGGTTCATCGCGGGGTCCTCGACGGCGCAGGCGACGTCAAGCGCGTATATCTCGTCGGCAAGTGAATGGACGAGGAAGAGCTTCTGCAGAAGCGGGATGTTCTTCCACCTGCCGATCATCGAGAAGCCGTAGAAGGCGTACCTGAAGTTCACGCAGAGCGCAAGTACCGCTATGTGGACGAGGCTCTCCGACGACGCGAGCGCGGGGACGATCGCAAACGAGAGAGTGCCCGAGACGAAGGCAAATGCGCTGAGGCCCGCCCAGAGCGGCGCGAACGGGGCGCCGCTTTCGACCGACATGAGGACGCCCGCCGCGAACCCCATCGTCGAATACCCCATCAGTATCGGCAGGGTGTCGACAACTGCGCGGGAGAAGACGGCGAAACGCGCGCCCCTACCGCCTTGACGCGAGAATTGCCGCAACACGTTCAGCGTCCTCCGGCGTATCCACGCCCACGCCCTCGTCTACCGTCTCTACGACGGCTATCTTCGCGCCCATCCAGAGGGCCCTGAGCTGCTCGAGCTTCTCCGTCTGCTCAAGCCTGCACGGCCTCTCGGCCACGAAGCGCCTGAGGAAGCCGCCCCTGTAGGCGTATATGCCGAGATGCCTCACGTACAGGCCGGAGGCGAGGTCGGCCTCGTGGTCGCGGTCGCACGGGATCTGGGCGCGCGAGAAGTAGAGCGCGCCGCCGAAGCGGTCGATGACGACCTTGACGACGCTCTTCGCGGCAAGGTCGGCCGCCGACTTTATCGGGGTTACCGCCGTGGCCATGTCCCAGCGCGGCTCGCCCTTGAGCTTCGTCGCGAGCGCGTCCACAAGCGCGGGGTCGATGAGCGGCTCGTCGCCCTGGATGTTCACGAGGATGTCGTCGTCGGCAAAGTCCCCTGCCGCGCAGGCGATGCGGTCGGTGCCGCTCGGGAGCTCCGACGGCGTCATGACGGCGCGGCCGCCGTATTTCGCGACGGCATCGGCTATCCTCGCGTCGTCAGTCGCGACAATCACCTCGTCAAGCGACTTCGCCTTCTTCACCGCCTCCACGACCCACGCGACGAGCGGCTTGCCCGCGAGCATGGCGAGGGGCTTGCCGGGGAACCTGCTCGAACCGAACCTGCTTGGGATTATCCCGTATGTCTTCATCATTGCGCCTTTCGGGCCAATAGGCTCCTGAACAACCCTGAAATCTGGGCAAGCTCCGCCTTCTGCCTTTCGAGCGCCCACATCGCGAAGCGCCACTTTGCGTCGAAGCCGTACATCTCCGGGAGTCCCGGGCGGAACTCCATGAACTTGTCGCGCATCACGGCCCTGCGCCACTCCATAGCCTCGGTGCGCGCGGCAAACCCCGCGAGAAAGCGGTCCGCAAGCGTCTCCATTGGCACGGTGTGGTCGGCGGCGAAGGCGGAAAGCGCCTTCGCGTAGTGCCGCAGGTAGAACGAGCAGAGCGCGGCGAAGTTGGCGTCGGTGCGGGAGAGGTCCTTCCAGCCGAGGCTGCCGCGTATCGAGCAGATCGACACGCTGCGCGGCATCCTGCGGCGGCGCGATATGTCGTAGGCGAACTCGTAGATCTCCTTGCCGACGCCGAAGATGGGGCTTCCCGTAGCCGGGTCGAACTTCTTCATCGCCATGTTCTGCGCGGCTGCGTCGCCCATGAGCTGCGCAAGCTCGACCACCACCGCCTCGTCCTCGCTGTCGGAGTCGTCTATGCGGCAGAAGTGGTAGGCGGGTATCGCGTCAAGCGGCTCCCCCTCGCACCTGCTGCGGATGTAGAAGTCCACTAGCCTGCCCGACTGCCCCGAGGGGCGGCGCAGTATGCGGTATGTGCCGAGCGCGACGCCGAGCGCCTTGAAGCCCTCGACGCGCGAAAGCATGTAGCCCGCGTAGCCCCTGGTCGCGTGGGCGAGCGCCTTCTCGACGAGTGCGCGCTCGAGCGGGCGGCGGTTCGTCTTGTACGCGATCTCGCGCGTGCTGCCCTTGCCGATCGCGGCGTATTCGTTTTCGCCCCTGAGCTCGTAGACGTTCGCGTACTCGACGCGCTCGTCCTTGGAGAGGAGGTCCTTCAGGTTCTCCATGAGCATCCTCGTGCGCGCGTCGGCGCCCGGGTGGAAGAGTATCCTGTCGCCCGCGAACGTCGCCCCCGGCAATGCCGTGCGCCTGTCGTCGAAGGCGGGCGTGCAGACGTCGCCCACGACGGCGTAGACTTCGCCCGTGATGTACATGTACATCATCTCCGTGAAGACGCGCGAAGTGTCGTCTGCAAGCTCGGGGCGGGAGAGAAGGTGCTCGAAGAGCCCGCATATCTCGTTGATCCTCTGCACTATGGAAAGCTGGCTTGCGCGGCCGAGCGCGATGTCCTCGGCGAGGCTTTCGAGGCGCGGCACGACGCTCTCCGCCGAGGCCCCCCTCTGCAGGCCGAAAAGCTCGACCTCGTGGTGGCCGCGATGGCGGTGGAGGCGCATGAGCGAGACGCTGTTGCCCTCGAAGATGCCGACAAGCTCGTGCAGCGCCGCTATGAACGCTTCGAGGTCGGTGCAGGCGAGGTCGGCGAACGCCCTGAAGTCGGAATACGAGAGGAAGTGTATGCCGCGCACGGAGTGGTAGTAGGTGATAGACGAGGCTATGCGGCGGCGCGACGCGGCAAGGGCGACGCGCATCTCCTTCTCCGTCCACGCCAGCGGCTTCACGCGCCAGTCCTGGCCGAGCGAGCGGTAGTGCTCGAGCGTCTGCATGTTGCGCTCGATGAGGACGACGGCGTCCAGCGGGAAAAGCCCCTTCTCGAGAAGCCACGAATCCACCTTCACGAGGCGCGGCGTCGGGACGTCGCGCTGCGAAAGCTCTATCCTGCCGCCGACGACGTTCGCGCAGACGATCTCCTCGCTCAGCACCGCGCCGCGCCTCTTCGGCGGCAGCGACGAGAGCTTCCAGAACCTGCCGTCGAGAAGCGGGAACGCCGAGACTGAGTGGTTGCCGCTTGCGACGGTCATCACGAAGCCGCGCGAGCCGCGCCTCAGCGCGCCCTTCTGCGCTATGAGCACGCTCGGCCTCTCCGAGAGGAAGTTCCGTATCGCGTCCTCGACTATGACTGTGTCCTCGCCGAGGTCGTACGCGCGGAACACGCGCTGGCGGCCGAGCGCCGTTATGCGCACGGTGCCCGCGCGGCGGCGGCCCTTCGCCTTCACGCGCCTCAAAAACGACGTTACCGCGTCAGACATGGCCTTCCTTTCCGCAGCCGCACGAATGGCCGTGGCACCTTGAATGAAGATCCTCCGCAAGCGCCTCCACCGCATGGAAGCCCGCCTCGCGCGCAGCGGCCGCGAGGTTGTCGAGGGCGGGCGCGAGGAACTTCGCGAACTGCGGCTGGCCTACCTTCTCGAGCCTGCCGAACGCCCCGAGGCACTGCACAAGCCTCTGCGTCGCCGCGACGGGGAGGACGCCCGCGATGTCGGGCCGCCCCGCCGCCTTCGCGTATTCGCCGGCGAGCTCCTCCCTGAGCGCAGGGGCCATCTCGACATACGGGTCGAAGACGAGCGAGGCAAGGTCGTACGCGGCCGGCCCGAGGCGCATCCCCTGGAAGTCGATCATGACGGGGCTCTCGCCGCGCCAGAGGATGTTAGACGACTGGAAGTCGCGGTGCACGAGGACCTTTGGCTCGCGCTCGAGCCGCGCCGCGGCCTCCTCAAGCTCCGCGCGGACGGCATCCGGCATCTCCATGCCGAACTTCCCCGCGAGGCAGAACTTGGCGAAGAGCCCGCGCTCCCAGCGCCACGTCTCGTCGTCGAAGCCGGGCAGAAGCCCCAGCGTCTCGACCTCCGGGTCGAGGCCGAGGTTGTTGAACTTCGCAAGCTCCCTCACTACCGCAATGTAGTCTTCGCGCGACATCCTGCGCTCCGTGCCCGCGAACTCGATGGCAAGCGTCTTCATTGCCGGGAGATCGGCGAGGACGCCGGGCACGCCCACCCCCTTCGACCTGAGCCACCTCGCGTGCCCTGCGTAGAGGCCGTTCTCGTTGCGGTTGCCGTCGTCGTACAGGACGACAACCGCGTCGTCGCACCTGAAGAAGACCCTCTCCGAGCCGCGCGAGCCCATGAACTCGACCTTGCGCCCGGCGCGCCCCGCCGCCTCAAGCGCCGCCTTCACCTGCGGGAAGTCCGCAAAGGCGTTGTCGTCGTCGGACGAGTTGAGCGCGACATAGCTCTTGATCGTCCCGGCGTCCGCCCAGAGAATACCGTCGGACGGCGCGGCCTTCACGAACTTGCCCTTGAGCATCGCCTTCTCGAACGCGGCGACGATCGACGAAAACCCCTCCGGCTCCACGAAGTCGAGTATCTCGGGCTTCAGGCACGAAATTCCGCAGTAGGTGAACGTGCCGGGGGCGCCCGCGTCCTGGCTGCGCCAGTTGGTGACGAAGCGCGACTCGGGCTCTACCTCGATCGTCTGCGGCCCCTCTTCCGTCACAAGCGCGGAGGCTATGACGGAAGGCGAGTCGAAGCCTGGCGCGAGCGCGGGATTCGCCGCGTTCTCGAAGACGATATCGCCGTTGACGAGATAGAAGGGCTCGCCGTCGATCCATTCGCGGAGCGGGTTGAGCGCACCGCCGGTGCCGAGTATCTCCGGCTCGTAGCTTACCGTCACCTTCGCCCTGCGGCCCGACTTCTCGCATTCGCGGCGGAAGTCGTCGGTCCAGCGGCGTACCTGCTCCTGGTGGCAGTGGGTGTTGAACGCGAAGTCGTCGACGCCCCACGAGCGAAGCGTCTCCACGACGCGCCCTATCATGGGGACTCCCCATACCGGCATGAGCGGCTTCGGCGTCGCGCACGTAAAGGGCCTCAGCCTCGTGCCGTGGCCGGCCGCCAGAACTATCGCCTTGCGCACTTCCATGTCAGCGGTACACCATGTGCTGGCGCTGCGTGCGCATGCGCGGTTCCTCGAGATAGAGCGAATACCACTGGTCGCCGATGCCGGAGTTCGAGAAGTGCCCCGGCCTGTTGTTCATCAGCTGCTCGTGGTTCGCCTTGAGCGTCTTGTCGTCGCTCGACTTGAGCGCCTCGGAAAGCGCCTTGAACGCGCCGTCGATGTCGCCCTTCTGCACGAGCATCCAGCTCCACGCGCCCGCGAGGAGGACGTTCTGGTTGTAGCGAAGGCGGCGGACGGCCTTGCGGTAGACCTTGCCGATCTCGTCCATCGGCCGCCCCTGCATGTACATGCGCGCCATCTTCATCGCGTTCGTCGTCGGGTCGAGGAAGAGCGCCTTCGGCATGAGGGCGTCGACGGCCTTGAAGTCCTTTATCATCCAGTTGAGCTGCAGCTGCGCCGTGGCCTGCTGGCGCTCGATGAAGGGCACGAAGTGCCTGTACTTCGAAAGCGACTCCGTCTCCTTGAGCGCCGCCTTGACGAACACCTTGGTGTCCTCGAACATCTCCTTCTGCGCCGCCTTGATCGACCCTGGCGGGCGCACCTGCCAGCGCTGCATCTTCGCCTGCAGGCGTTTCTGGCCGTCGAGGACGACCTGCTGCACCCTTTCCATGTCGCGCTTTATGCGCTTCTGCATCATGAGGCCGACGACGGCCTGGAAGATGCCGAAGCCCAGGATTCCCCAGGTTATGCTCCACCCGATGCCGACGTCGCCGGCAAAGTGCGAGAGCGCGAACGTTCCAAGCCCGAAGGCGATTCCAGCTGCGAGGGTAATCATTGCGTCAGACCTTGAGATAGACCTTCTTCGAGTCGAGGTACTTCAGTATCGCCCACGCGACGAAGAAGAACGTAAGATGGCAGAGCGCGTCCTGGCAGAAGCCCGGCGTCGCCTTCACGCCCCTGAAGAGCCAGTTGTTCACGGAGCCCGTGACGCCCGTCATGTTCATGAGGTAGACGAGTATGGAGTTCCTGCCGACGCAGCGGAAGCACACGCCCCAGCCTCTCCAGCCCTTCACGTCGACGATAAAGTAGAAGGCGCCGAGCATGAAGAACGAATACGCGGCGGCGGAGAGGACGAACGACGTCGTCCAGAGCGCCTTCACGACGACGTCGCCGAGAAGGAAGACGAACACGGCGTCGAGGGCGAGCATGAGCGCCGAGCAGCCGAAGAGCGAGAGTGCCTTGCGCGAAGGCGAGAGCGCGGCGTTCCTCAAAATGGTGCCGGCGAGCGTGCCGAGGAGCGCGAGCGCCGCGCCGTTCGTCACCGAGAAGATCGACTCCGGCTCGTAGAGGAAGCCCTTGCCGACCTTCACCATGAGGTGGTTCGGGTAGACGACGCGGTCGAACCACGTCACGATGTTCGTCTCGACCGCATACGAGCCGAGCGGTCCGGAGAGAAGGTTCGCCGGCGCGTCCGGCGCGTGGAAGAAGCGCAGAAGCGCCCAGTAGCCGACAAGCAGCGCGCCGGCTATGGCGATGCGCTTCACGGCGCTCTTCACGTGCATGTGGAGGAGCGCGGCGATTCCCCAGGAGATGCCGATGAAGCCCAGTACGCTCATCAGGCGGAAGTCCGCCCTGAACGACATGATGCCGCCGAACGAAAGCCCGAACGCGAAGAGGAGCGCGACGCGCTTCAGGAGCTTCAGGTGTATCTGCAGGGATGAGCGCCCCTTCGCAAGCTGCGAGGCAAGCGAGAATGGCCAGCTCACGCCTGCGAGGAAGAGGAAGAGCGGGAAGATCGTGTCGTGGTGCGCAAGCCCCTCCCAGCGCACGTGCTGCATCTGCGAGGAGAGCCATCCGCAGCCGCCGCACCACTTGCAGAGCCCTGCGATGAACAGCGCGCCGCCGGTTATGAAGAACATGTCGAAGCCGCGCAGCACGTCAATCGAATCGACGCGCTGCGAAACGCCTGCGGAAACCTTCTCTTCCATTTTCGTCCTCCCTCGAAATTCACACCATAAGACCAAGTGCGTATTATCCTAAAAATCACCCTCGAAGTCAAGGGGGCGGGCAACGGCAACGCCAGGACGGTGCGGGAATGCACACCGCCTGGCAGCCTGGCCATGCAGATCAGATCAGGGGAATTACCGTGCGGGGCTACCCGATCATATCCCCTGGGCGAGCATCGCGTCGGCGACCTTCGTGAAGCCCGCGATGTTCGCGCCCATGACGTAGTTGCCCTTGTGGCCGTATTTCGCCGCGGCCGCGTAGGCATTGTCGTGGATGTTCTTCATGATCTCGCGCAGCTTCCCGTCCACCGCCTCGGCAGACCAGCTGAAGCGCTCGGAGTTCTGCGACATCTCAAGCCCGGACGTCGCGACGCCGCCCGCGTTCGCCGCCTTGCCCGGGGCGAAGAGCACCTTCGCCTTGAGAAACGCGTCGACCGCGTCTGGCGTAGAGGGCATGTTCGCGCCTTCCGCCACGAGCTTGCAGCCGTGCTTGACGAGGTAGGCGGCGTCCTTTCCGTCGAGCTCGTTCTGGCGGGCGCACGGGAACGCGCAGTCGACCTTGTCGGCGAGCTGCCACGATTTCGCCTTGGCGAAGAACTTGACGCCCTTCATCTTCTTCGCGAACTCCGAAAGCTCGCCGCGCTTGACCGTCTTGAGGTCGATGATCTCGTTGACCGCCGCGTCGGAAAGGCCGTCCTTCGCGTAGATCGCGCCGGAGCGGTCGGAAAGCGTCACCACCTTCGCGCCGAGCGAGATGAGCTTCTTCGCCGCGTACGACGCGACGTTGCCGGAGCCGGAGACCGCGCAGACCTTGCCCTCGAGCGAGTCCTTCTTCGTCTCGAGCATGTTCGCCGCGAAGTAGACAGCGCCGAAGCCGGTCGCCTCGGGGCGCATGAGGGAGCCGCCGAACGAAAGGCCCTTGCCGGTGAGGACGCCCGTCCACTCGTTGCGGATCTTCCTGTACTGGCCGAAGAGGTAGCCGATTTCGCGGCCGCCCACGTTCATGTCGCCGGCGGGAACGTCGGTATCCGGCCCGACATGGCGGAAAAGCTCCGTCATGAAGCTCTGGCAGAAGCGCATGACCTCCATGTCGCTGCAGCGCTTCCCGGGCGTGTGGGGGCTCACTTTCGGGTTGAAGTCGGCGCCGCCCTTCGCTCCGCCCATGGGCAGGGTTGTAAGGGAGTTCTTGAAGATCTGCTCGAACCCGAGGAACTTGAGCACGGAGAGGTTCACCGTGGGGTCGAACCTGAGGCCGCCCTTGTATGGGCCAATGGCGGAGTTGAACTGGATGCGGTAGCCGCGGTTCACGCGCACGATGCCCTTGTCGTCAACCCACGGAACGCGGAAGGTAATGACGCGCTCCGGCTCGACAAGACGCTCGAGAATGGCGTTCTTCTCGTATTCCCTGTTGCGGTCGACGACCGGCGCAAGGGTTGAAAGGACTTCCGTCACCGCCTGCAGGAACTCCGGCTGGTTGGGATCCTTGGCCTTGACTTCGCTCAATACCTTGTTGATGTACTTGCTCACGTTTTCTCTCCTGATGTTCGTTTTTGATTCCAACTGTGTTTAAAATATGGTAGCAAGAAGTATGCCATAGTGAAAAATACGCTATAAACCCTGCTAAAAGCCCGAAATCGCCCGCCGCAAGCCGACAAAAAACGTAATTCTGGGGCGCGGCTTATTACACGTTTTGTCAGCAGCGCCGCGCTCGCCTACTCCGAGAGAAGCAGAGAGCGCAGGAGAAGTGGAGAAAAAATTCCGCTCTCGAACTCGAACTCGAACTCCAACTCGAACTAATCTCCAACTCCAACTCGAACTAATCTCAAACTCCGAAAGCTGACAAAGGCGCTTCGCGGCGCAGAGCCGAACATATACATGTAGAGCTTATACAGAAGGGGCTGGCCCTTCTAACCATCATTCGCCAGGGAGCATTATGGAGCGGAACTTCGCGATGTCCGCCTCGGTAAACCCCTGGGCGAGCACGTACTTTTCGACAGACTCGTATATCGTGTCGGCGGGATGCCTATCCCTGAACCCCTTGACGAGCCGATCAAAGAGCCGCTTGTGGTTGAAGCCTGCATTGCGGTTCCAGAAGCCCGTAAGCTCCCAGTCGAGGTACAACGCGTCCTCGTCATAGCCGAGAAGAGCGCCGAGGATGAACGCGACCGCGCCGGTGCGGTCCTGGCCGGCGGTGCAGTGGAAGTCGATTGGGTAGTTCCTCTCGTCGAGAAAGACCCTGAACACGTTCGCGAACGCCCCCCTGCCGAACTTGTTCTGCACATGCGAGTATGCCGCAGACGAATGGTGCAGCCAGTTGACGGAACCGCCGAGCGGCGAGCCAGTCATTCCGTAGCACTCCTCATCCGCGCGAAGGTCGATGTCGCTCCTGATCCGGAAACGCGCGAGGATGTACGCGGCATTTTCGCCTTCGACGCGGCTCTTGCCGGGCGTCATCCCCTTCTCCACCTCCGGGCTGCCGCCGCACTCGACCGCTTTCCTGGCCTTCTCGACCTCAGCGGAGAGGAACTTCTCGACGGGCTCGCCCGCGTGCACTTCGCACCAATTGTAGTACGCGGCGTCCTCGCTGTCCATCGTCTTGGGGTCGGCCTGCCACGCAAGCAGCTGGTCAAGCCGCTTCTGCGCCGCTTCCGCCGCGGCCTTGAGCTCGACCGTCTTCCCCATCTTCCGCAGTTCGCCGACGGTGTAGTAGACTGTGTGCGCGTTCTCGTTGAAGCCGGCCGAGCGCAGAATCATCCCCTGCTTCGAGCGGCGGCCTCCGAGGCCGACATAGCCGCCGAAGTCGCGGACATTCGGGACGCCGGGGAAGCGAATGAGGCGCGGCGCCATGGGCTCTGTCCTGAAAGACCCCTTCCCAATGTCTCCGCCTCCCTCGACAGTCCACTCGTACAACGCGGCAACCTCGAGGTTGTCGATGAACAGTTCGCCGCCCTTGGCGGACTCGTCAATCACTACCTCGCCCTTCGCGGCGTCGCGCACTTTCACGCGGTACTCGACGCCGTCCTCCGCCTCCCACGCAAGGCGCACCGTCTTGGGCCAATACGCCTCGCGCGGCTTTCCCTCGCCTGGAACGGTCTCCGCAGGCAGCCCCATGGACCTGCAGCGGAAGACGGGGTCTGCGAACTTTTCGCGGCGGGTCTGCCTGTCCATCGACACATACGCCTTCTGCGCATCCGTAAGAAGCGGAACTTCCGATCCGTCCGCCGGCGCGAGAATCCTGATTTCGCCGGCCGCCGCGCACGCGGCCAGAAGCGCGAGCGAGAACGCTATCGTGTTTTTCATCAGTGGCATTGCCCCTTCATTCGATTTCCAAAGTCCATCCGCCCGTAGTATAGCAAATCAACACGCTCCGCGCAAGTTCTCGTACTCCTGGAGTCTACCCATTTTTGGGGTTGCTCTCGACAAGGCAGCCTGCTGTTTGCGGTTTCGGACAAAAAAAGAGTAGCCCGTTCCCGCCGATCTTCGGTATTATACCACAAAACAGACCATCGCAGGCATTAAAACAACCGATCACCCAGCCATTGTCATAATTGTACCTGACCTTATGCAACTCATCATACTTCATTCGCGACAACGATTGCCCGCTATCACCATAAGCAAATATGTTCGTTGGAGATATTGTCATGCCTTGGCCTCCTTTTTACTCCAACTCTTATCGAACAAAGCACCTTGATCGTCAGAGAGATGGAGGACGGCGAGTCGTTCAAGATCGGCACATGTCTGTGGATCGTATGAATCGGCCTCACCCGACACATAGAAATTCCCTGCGCCACGGCGAAGTCCATCAGTAACCCATGCACTTAGAACTGGCAACGGGAAACCAACACGATAAAACCCAACGAGCTCCCCTATCGATGCAACGTCCAACCTTACCTGATCAATCGGCGAATGCGCCCCGTCGAATTTGACATCACCACCATGCACCTCTGGATAGATGATGACACAAGGCACGACTGCCGAACTCTGCTCTTCAGCTTCTTGTATTCCGAGCTTCTTTAAGGCCTTGCGATCCCGCGCATAACCCGCAAGCTGTCGAATGTCCTCCACA
>JAEEGL014702190.1_pt1 | contig 17193 bp, 34 predicted proteins | sample 9134231 | NCBI WGS metagenome assembly JAEEGL01 (sample SAMN16246548, study PRJNA631951) | gut metagenome | biome: gut microbiome; feature: rumen; material: fiber-attached | host: Bos | place: Iran: Karaj | collected 2018-10
AGCAGCTTTACGGGCTCCAGAGCCAGTTTGCTGACTGCTGCTGCGAGAACCGTCTCGGAATCGCTGATTTGAAATACACGGTAGCGACTGAAAACTGCGCGGATCGTGCAGCACTTTCTGACGGTATCCGGGATGTTATCGCAAACCAGACGGCTGGCGTTCAGAAAATCCTCGACAAGCTCTGCGATCAGGAGCTGCAGGCAGAACGTCGCGACAACGCGAACCTGCGCAGCGAGCTGATGTATGCACGCGGTCAGGCATCGCAGATCGAGCAGACGGCAGCGCTTCGTGCTGGTCAGCAGGCGGCGGTCAATTCGCTCGTGACGGAGCTTCGTTCTTGCCCAATTCCCGCACAGCCGGTTTACGGAAATCAGCCGATCTTCCAGTGCTCCGGTCCTGCGTGGAATAACTCCGACTGCGGCTGTGGCTGTGGCAACGGCGCGTTCTGATTGAGGTGATCCGTATGGCGGAGTATGCTTTTAATCCGATTCAGCTGGTCGAACCGAATCAGAATATCATCCTTGACACGGTGATTCCGTGCAATAAGGGATATGTCTATCATCGGGACCAGTCCGGAATTGTTACGCTGCGCGGCATCGTCAATAATCCGTCATGCTGCTTTGCTCGGTATCAGGTCACGTTCAACGGTAACATCGCGATTCCGTCCGGTGGCACGGTCGGTCCGATCAGCGTCGCGCTTGCGATTGATGGCGAACCTATCTTGACCAGCAGGGCGATTGTCACTCCTGCAGCAACGGCAGAAGAACCGCCGACGCAGGCGAATTTCTTCAATGTTACGTCGACCGCGATCATCACGGTTCCGCGTGGCTGCTGCTTCAACGTGGCGGTGGAGAACACGTCCGGTCCGGCATCGGCTGGCGGCGTGGCTCCGGAGATCCTTGTCCAGAACGCAAACCTTACCGTCGCAAGAATCGCATAAGGAGGAAATTGGTATGGATAATATGAAAGAGCTCTATGATCTTTGCGAAACGATCGAGAACGAGATTTCCGAGGCGAACGAGAAGATCAAGAAAGCCGGCGGCAAACTGTCTGCAGGCGATGTCGATTATATCGACAAACTGACGCATACGATGAAGTCGATCAAGTCTGTTATGTCTATGATGGAAGAAGATGAGGATGGCGAGTACAGCTCCATGTATCCGTATGGCTATCGCGGCGGTCGTTCGTATCGCGGCGGATCCTATCGTTCCGAAGATGGCATGATGGGCGGCGAAGGCGGCAGATCGTATGCTCGCGGTCGCGGATCGAATGCGCGGCGTGACAGCATGGGTCGGTATTCTTCCAGGATGGACGGATATTCTCGTCACGGTGATGTGATCGAATCGCTCCGGGAAGTCATGGAAGAAGCGCCGGACGATCGGACGCGTCAGGAGATCCAGCATCTGATCGAGAAGATGGAACGCTGACTGGACGGTGACGTCCGATGATCACGGAACGCGATCTGCAAGAGGCGATCCTGGAATGTCAAGGAAAGCGGAATCCGACAAGCGCGGACTGCATGAAGCTGGCAGCGTTCCTGACGATCCAGCGTGAGATGTTCGGCGGCTCTGATCAGTATCCGGTCGACCTTCCACCGATGTCCTACGCGGCGCCGGAACCGGCCGATAAAATATCGTATGACAGTGGCTCCGAGTTTTCCGATGCGATCCGCGGCATGGATATCAACGCGGTCCTGGACGTAATGGACGAGCTCATGGGCGTTCTGTCAACGATCAATCCGCGTCTGTACAACGGTGTCATGCGACGTCTCGAAAAATGACAAAAAGCGTCTGTTTCGGCAGGCGCTTTATTTTTTTGAAAAAAGTTGCAAAAAGGTATTGACAATGTAATGTATATGTAGTACAATACAGATGATGAAACAAGGGAGGTACAAAACAATGACGAACAAGTTCGAGAGACGCTACGTAGCGAAGGAAACAATCAAGATGATGTTTCAGGCGATGCCTGAGGAGAAGAAAGAGCAGTTCAGAAAAGCTTGCAGTCGCAACATGATCCTCACATCCTGGTACGGACTGGAGCACTGGATGCTCAAGGTTTACAAGGAAGGCTTTCTCGTGATCGCTGAGGGATGCCGTTGCAAGTTCTCTGCTTGGGCGTTCGATAATGATGGAGAATTGGTGTTCGGGAGAAAACCTATTGAATCAAAGCTGCACGAGCTTTGGGGAACTACCCTCCGGATGGACGATTTTAATTATAATATTTAAGGAGGCAAGATCATGGAAAGCACGCTTTATGAGATCGAATTTGTTTATAAGGGTCTGCCGTATCGGAGACTGAGACGGACCGAGAAAGAGGTTGACGAGCTGATCAAGACGGTAACGCTGCAAGGTGGCGTTGTTAAGAAAATCACTAAGTGGTAAGGAGGAAACAATCATGGAAAAGAACAATGTATGGATCAATGCGAACGATCAGATGCCTGATGATTACGAGCCGGTGCTGTTCGTAACGAATCAGAGAAGAGTGTGCGCAGGGTTCTATGACGCGGTGGAGAAGCGCTTTGTCCTGAACGGACCGCATCATCAGTTCGAGTATCCGGCTGATGAGATCGAATACTGGATGCCGTATCCGAAAGCGCCGGAGGTGTAATATGAAACGAAAGGCATGGTTCCGCTGGGTGTTTGAGGATGGATATCAGGTGATCACAATGGGTTTTTCACCGCAGGAGATGCGCGTTGAGGTTTTGAAACATGGTAAATGTGTTAATAAGGTGTTTATGGCTTGGGATGATGCGCTGCCGAACTGGAAGGAGAAATGACAATGTTACAAAGAGCTTTTGATTATTTGAATGCAAATCCGGCCGTTATGGTCGGATTCATGGGGCTGATCAGTATCGTGTTCGTGATCGTGTATGCGATTGATGGAAGGAGCCGGCGAAAGATGAAGCGCAAGATCCGGCAGCTGAAAGAGGCGGTTGATACAAAGGAACTGCTGATCGTGCACAAGGATGCCGAGCTCAAAAAGCTGAAAACGGAACTGTTTGCGGCGCGGTGTGACAAGAAGTTTGCGGAGGAGAAGCTGAACAAGCGGATCCGGCAGTTGGAAACTGACAAAAAGCAGCTTACGAAATGGGGGTCGGAAAAATGATCGGTATCTATGATTTGCCTGATGCGTATATCTGCGAGCGTTGCGGTCGGATGCTGGAAGGAAACGAGACGCAGTTGTCTTATGACGACACGCTGGTCTGTCGCGTGTGCGGAGGTGATGCTGTTCCGGCGTATCGTTGCGAGATCTGTGAGGAGATTCTGCCGGAGGACGATATCGAAGGCAGCGATCATAAGGTCTGTCGTAGCTGCATCGAGAAGAAACGCTATGATTTGGACTTCTGCGCAAAGGTTGGAGAGCATGAAGGCACAGAGGTCGTTCTGAACAGTTTTCTGACCGAGTTCTTCACGGAATCGGAGATCAACGAGCTGATGCTGACGGCGCTGAAAGAACGCTCAAAGGTGAAGCCGGTCGACGGTCTGAAATATCTCCGGTATGCGTCCGGTGTCGCCGCAGATCTGCTTTATTCGGAAGAAAATGATTGACAATATACAGTGAATGTGGTACAATTAAGAAAAAAGGAGGACGTTATGGAGAACAAAAATCACGTTTTACAGACAAGAATCTCCGAGGCGGAGTACGAGGAGATCAAGGAACGAGCCGCTGTGTTACATTTGACGATCAGCGCGTATGTACGAATGGTTCTGTTCGGAGGGCGCGACAATGACTGAAAAAGAATATCGTGCAGCAGAAGGCGTCAGCCGGTCGCAGTTGTGGCGGTTGCACGAGGGATCGCCGGAGAAGTTCCGTTATCAAGAAGAGCATCCGGAGGATCCGACGCCCGCGCTGATCTTCGGGCAGATGGTTCACAAGCTGGTCCTGGAGCCGGAAACGTTTGAAAACGAATTCGTCATCATGCCTGAATGCGATCGTCGGACGAAAGAGGGCAAGGCTCAATGGTTCGATTTTCTGCAGGGAGCCGGAGATCGTACGCCAATTAAGGCGGAGGATTACGAAAAGGCGCTTGGCATGCGGAATGCGCTTATGGAGAATGATCTGATCGTGAAACTTCTGTCCGGAAAGCATGAGGTTCCGCTGTTCTGGACGGACGAGCTGACCGGCGAGAAATGCAAGGTGCGTCTGGACTGCTTTACTCCGCTGTCGAATGGATCCATTGTGATTGATTACAAATCGACGAACGACGCCAGCACGGAATCGTTCATGCGGTCGGCGATCAATTATGGTTATGATTTCCAGGCGGCGATGTATTCCGAGGGCGTCAAAAATGTCACAGGAAAAGACGCGGTTTTTTATTTCATCGCGCAAGAAAAGGAACCGCCGTATGCGTTCAATGTGCTGGCTGCAGACGATCGGTTTGTGAAACGCGGATATGATACGTTCCGTGAGTTACTCGGAATTTATCACGAGTGCAAGGTCAGCGGGAACTGGTACGGCTACATGGGCATCGAGAATCAAATCAATCTGCTGGAGCTTCCGGCGTGGTTGAATGAGGATAAATAACAAGGAGGATCATCATGGGACAGAAACGAACTTTCAACTACAAGAACACGGCATCGAAGGATGGCACATTCCAACCGGCTATCGGCGCGGCAACAACACGGAGGATTATTCGTTATTGCAACGAAATGAACGAGAACAAAACTCGGTTTGTCGAGAAATGCGTGAATGATCGGCTTGACGTGCTGGAGCGCGAGCTGCTCGAAATGCGTACCAAAGAGGAATTGATCGAGCTGATTCTGAACAACAAATAAAGGAGGATCATGGGAATGAACATCTATGAAAGCATCAACGCGATCATGGCGGAATGTCCGGTCATCGCAAAGGCGCAGCAGAACAAGCAGCAGGGATTCATGTATCGCGGTGTTGACGTCGTTATGAACGTGTTTCAACCGCTGCTGGCAAAGTACAAGGTATTCGTTGTGCCGGAAGTCCTGGACACGATGCGCGAGGAACGGCAGACGAAAAGCGGCGGCAACTTGATCTACACGATCTTGAAGGTCAAATACACGTTCTACGCCGAGGACGGGTCGAGCGTCGCGGCAACGGTGCAAGGTGAGGGCATGGACAGCGCTGACAAGAGTGGAAATAAGGCGATGAGTGTCGCATTCAAATATGCGATGTTCCAAGTGTTCTGCATCCCGACCGAGGAAATGAAGGATCCGGACGCGGAATCGCACGAGGAAAGCGCACCGGCGGTCTATGCCTGCGCGGATTGCGGGAAGGTGTTTGAGCCTTTCACTGACAGCAAGGGAAAGACGTGGAGCGCGAAGCAGGTGTATTATCTCGCGCAACAGAAGAACGCTGACGGCGTGGCGCGGTGTGCCGACTGCCGGAAAAAGCGCGAAGCAGAAGAATCGAAGGAGGCATAACAATGCAGAAGCTGACTATTATTGGAAATTTGACGCACTCGCCGGAGACGAAGGACACGCAGTCTGGTTCGATGGTCTGCACGTTCACGGTTGCGGTCAATGCGCAGATCAAGGGCGAGAAGGTCGCGTCGTTCTATCGCGTCAGCGCCTGGGGGCGACTGGCTGACGTGTGCGATCGGTATCTGAGCAAAGGCGCGAAGGTCGCGGTGGTCGGAGATTTGAATGCTCGGTTGTATGAGGGCAAGGACGGCGAGAAGCGCATGTCGCTGGATGTGCGTGCAGATGAGGTCGAGTTCTTGACGGCGAAGGCTGAGGCGCAGGCGGTCGGCACGCCTGGCGCGGATGGATTTACGGACGCGGATCCGGATGACTGCCCGTTCATTTAACGCTTTTGCTGATCGTTGACAGTCGTGAGAAGTGGACGCAAAAAGGGAACAGAGATCTGCATCTTAAATCATATTTTTCGAGGAACCGGATCGAATACAAGGTTGAAGCTCTTGATGTAGGGGACTACATGATGGAGGACGGTCGGATCAGTATTGACCGCAAACAAAACCTTGAGGAGCTATCGAAGAATTTGACGAACAAAGCCGATCATGCACGATTCATGCGAGAGGTCCGGAGGGCATACGCGGCGCGGATCACGCTGATCGTATTGGTCGAGCATCGCGGAATCAAAGGAACGAACGACGTGCTGCGCTGGCGGTCGAAGCATTCTCCGGTCACCGGCGCGGCGTTGGTCCGCGAAATGTTCCGGATCCAGATGGCATATGGGGTGAAGTTCCTGTTTTGTGATAAGATGTCCACTGGCAAGACGATCATGGATATTTTGAAAGGGGAGTATCATGAAGAAAATGGATAATCTGTACCGCTGCATCGGTGCGAATTTTCGAAATGGGTATGATGTCGGACACGTCGGCGAGGTGCATTCTCTTGGTGAGTGGCTGCGGATTTTGTTTCCCAACAAGGACGCGGTCGAGTATTTCAAGGACGATCCGGTCAAGGTGATCACGGACTATATTCTGACCTATTGCGGAAAGCGGCTTGAGAAGGTGAAAAAATGAGGATCAGCACAGAAATTAAGAAGCGCGTTTCCTGTCAGGATGCGTGTCGAGAGTACGGCATCGACGTCAACCGCGCTGGATTCACGCGGTGTTTGTGGCACAATGAAAAAACGGCGTCGCTGAAGATCTATCCAGGAGACCGCGGATATCATTGCTTCGGCTGTGGAGCGTCCGGTTCTGTAATCGATCTCGCCATGAAGCTGTTTGACTGCTCGGTCGGTGACGCGTGTAAGCGCCTGAATGACGATTTTCGGCTTGGTTTGGTTCGAGAGGGTAATCTATCCAATGCGGAGCGAATCGCCCAAAACCGCGAAGCATGGGAGCGCAGGCGGCGCGAGAGAGAGATCGAATCGCAGCACGAAGCGCTGATCGACGAGTTCAACTCAGCGATCAAGAATCTCCGGCTTGCGCAGATGCTTCTGACGGCGACGGAGCCGACGGATCCGGATGCGGATTTCGATGATTACTTTGCGATCGCGGTCAGGGAGACGGAGATTGCTCGGTATCGCGCAGATTGTGCGCTTGAGGCGCTTGCGGAATTTGAGAAAAAGCGTTTTGCGTGTTGACATTCTCATTTTTCTGCGGTATAATTAAGAAAAATAGTCGATGGTGTGACGGCGCCGGAGACGGTGAATAGCACAAGACTATTTTCCCTGGATTTTGAGCCGTCACTTGAAATCCAGGTTTTGTTTTAGAAAGGAGCCGGTTATGGGAGAACAAATCATAATGCCCGAATTCTCGGCTGAACAATATTTGACAACATCGGAGCCGTATGCGTGGCTCGCGCAGTTCAAGGATGACAAATTTGCGCTGCAGCAGTATATCCAGCGGATGAAGATCCAGGCAGGCGCGGTCGGTGTCCGGACGTTCATGGCGCTGTGGAATGCGTATTTGGAAAGCATAACGAAAAAGGCGGGGCAAAGTCTTGACAATGCGACGAGGTTTGACGCGCAGCCGGTCGAGCTTTTCTCCGGTCAATACATCTGCGACGATTACGGCGTCCGAATGATGGACAGATTCGGGTATGAGGTCGTTATATGCGTCCATCCGATCATGCCGGTCCGTAGATTGATCAATATTGACGAGGGCGACGAACGGCTGGAGATCGCATATAAGAAGGGGCGTTCCTGGCGGTCGATTATCATTGAAAAGTCCGTGGTCGCGTCATCGAATCAGATCCTGCAGCTGGCGGCGTATGGCGTGGTCGTGACGAGTGAAAACGCGAAGCTGCTGTCGAGTTATTTGCTGACAATGGAGCAGCTGAACTATGACACGATCTCCGAGGAGCATTCGGTTGGTCGTCTCGGATGGGTCCTGGATCATGGATTCTCGCCGTATGTCGACAAGCTGATTTTTGATGGAGAAGCGAACTTCCGGCACATGTTCAATTCGGTCCGGTCAGCCGGTGACCGTCAACTGTGGATTGACGCGATGAAGAAGGTCCGCGCAGAAAAGAGCATCGGTCGGATCTTCCTGGCGGCGTCTTTCGCTTCAGCGCTGATCGAGCCGTGCGGACTGCTGCCGTTCTTCGTTCACGCTTACGGCGGTCAAGGCACAGGCAAGACGGTTTCGCTGATGATAGCTGCGTCTGTGTGGGCGTCGCCGAAGCTTGGCGATTACGTTATGTCATTCAATTCGACCGATGTAGGTCAGGAAATGATCGCATCTTTTCTTAACTCAATGCCTATGTGTATGGACGAGCTGCAGATCCAGGCGTCCTCCGGCATCAAAGACTACGACAAAATTCTATACAAGCTGACGGAAGGTCAGGGACGCGTTCGCGGAACAAAGACCGGCGGGATCCGGCGAATCGTGACATGGAGGAATTGCATTCTGACGACCGGCGAGTATCCGATCATCAACGCGAACAGTATGTCCGGCGCTTCGGTCCGTGCGATTGAGATCGAATGCGCGGACAAGATATTCAGCGATCTGGTCGGTCTGTGTGCGACGATCAATGAAAACTATGGTTTTGCCGGTCGCGAGTTTGTCGAGTATATTCGGGATCCGGAGAACATGCGAGAAATCAATGAGCTGCGCGTGCAGATCTATCACGAGCTGCAGGCAGCCGGCGGCGAGGATAAGCAGGCCGCGTCGCTGTCAGCGATCTTGATTGCGGACTATGTCGCGTCGGCCCTTTTTTTCCAGGACGGATGTCAACTGACGGTTGACGAAATGATACGGTTGATGACGACGCGAGGAGAGATTGACGCGAATGTCCGTGCAGCTGAGTGGGTTATGGAAATGGTCGCGGTCAATACGAATCACTTCAAGCCGAACGATTTCGGAGAATACAAGGCGGAAGTTTGGGGAAAGGTCGAGGCAAATAACATCTTTGTGATAAAATCCGTGTTCGACCGTGAAATGCAAAATGCTGGGTTCAATGCGAAGTCTTTTCTGTCCTGGGCGAAGAGAAAAGGGATCCTTAAAACTGACAAAGAACGCAGAACAAAGAACGCTTTGATCGCCGGAACGGTTGTTCCGACCGTCTGCATTTGTAAGGATGAAATGCGCGATCTGATAGGGTGATCCGGATGCAGATTTATCGGTTTAGCGGTTTTATCCGAAAAAAGTATTATGTATATATATAGGTGAATCTATGTGGATAATGTGGATAAGTTGGTGGATATTATGTTCTTTCCGTATAGGAGAAAAATCTTCGGTAAAACCGATAAACTGATAAAGCCGACCAAAAAACATAGATTTTATAATGGTTTTCCGATTTATCAGTTATAGAAAATCGGAGATAAATAAATGATAATATAGGAGGAAAAGAAGATTATGGAAGAACTTGAAAACAACGTTGTGGATGTGCTCGGTCAGTATGGTGACAATCAACGGCTGAAACTTGGCTCGGCAAGTGGTTTTTGGTATGTTGGAACTGTAGGAGATTTTCTTGATCGGATTGAAAATATCAACGTTAGTGCAATCGATCACACCTATTCTCAATTACAATTTGCAGAACGTAATTATTCTGTTTTGCAAAGAAAGTGGACTGATTATCAAAAACAGGTGCTTTCCGAGATAATGAAAGATGATCATAAAATTACTGTTGATTCTTATGTTGAAACGGCTTCAAAGTTATTTAAGGCAATCGATGCGGCAAGAAATCGCGTGAAAACGTTGAGGAAGCGCATGATTTGTTTTGAACATGTTGCAAATCGCGCAGTTAAAGAATGCGAGTTTTCGGATCCGGCTGCTGATTTGGGGGTTTTGCGCTGCGTTATTACGGGATACGAGATCGGAGCGTATTGGACAACGGATGAAGCGAAAACGATTCCGTCAATTAAATTTGGAACTATATCAAAGGAGGACTAATCATGGATACAAAGGCGTTGAAAAAGCTGATTGATCGGTATCAGCAAAAGGCAGACGCGGCGTATCGTAACTATCAGGAGAGTGGTGTGTCACGGTATGATCGCGAGTATCGAAACAATGAGGACTTGGCTGACGCGCTTCGTGTGGCGCTGAATGCGAATGATGAGCACACGCAGCTGATTTCAATCCGGTCGGACCTTGCGACGCTTGCCGGTGCAGCTGAACAGGCGGTGCATCATCACGATATTTCGGAGGCGACGTCGGTGCTGAACAATCTGATCGCGGTCGCTTCGACCTATGGCGTGTATGGGAGGCGGTATTGATGGATGACGTTCAGAGCTTGATCGAGGAGCTGCGCTTCGGTGCAGAAAACGGTGCGGACGCGGAATTACTGGAGCGTGCTGCGGATAAGATCCAGGAGCTCGTTGCGGATCTCGGTGACGCGGACGCAATGACGGAATACTGGATGAAGAAGAACAAGTGGATCCGGTGCGAGGACCGGCTGCCGGACGAAGGGCAAGAGTGCCTGTTCGTTTACATGAGAGATGTGTGGTGCGGCGATTACCGCGACGGACAATTTCGATTCCAGAGGCAGTATGCGTTGATAACAAAAGCGGATGCTGAAAAGGTCACGCATTGGATGCCTTTGCCTGACGCGCCGGAGGTGGAAGGATGATTAAGATATGTTGCGATTTGTGTGGAAAAGAGATTGATAAAAAATATGATTATCGATCTTTATACAGGGTTAAAAGAAGGAGATATACGCCGGAAACAATAGGAAGAGCAAAATGGGAAGACCTTGTAGTCCATGATTTGTGCGTAGAGAAACTGCTAAAGAAGAGCGAGGAAATGAACAATGCTGATTGAGAACACGTTATTCGGTGTGCGCGATAAGGTTGCCGAAGCAATTCAACGGCTTAAATCGTTTGAACCCGAAGATGGATACTACGTTGCGTTTAGCGGCGGCAAGGACAGTCAATGTATCTATCATCTGTGCGAAATGGCGGGCGTAAAGTTTGACGCTCACTATTCTGTGACATCCGTTGACCCGCCGGAATTGGTGCGATTCATTAAGGATCATTATCCGAACGTGAAGCGTGACATTCCGCACGATAAGGACGGAAAGCCGATAACGATGTGGAATCTGATCCCGAAGAAGAAGATTCCGCCGACAAGACTTGTAAGGTATTGCTGTGCTGACCTGAAAGAATCAAACGGTCGAGGTCGTGTAACTGTTACAGGCGTTCGATGGGAAGAAAGTACGAACAGGAAGAACAATCAGGGAGTTGTAACTATTGTCGATAGAAAAGCGAAGAATGAACTCAACGCAAATTTTCTGTCAACCGTCAGGGGGGGGTGGTGCTGAACAGCGATAACGATGAAAGCAGACGAGTCGTTGAGCAATGCTATCGGACGCGCAAGACGCTTGTAAATCCGATTATTGATTGGGGAACGGACGATGTATGGGAGTTTCTTAACGATGTTGCAAAAGTGCCGCATTGTGAATTGTACGATCAAGGATATTCGAGATTAGGGTGCATTGGGTGTCCTATGAATGCGAACAGAAAGCGCGAACTTGAAAAGTATCCGAAACACAAGGCGGCATACCTGCGAGCGTTTAACCGAATGATAAAGGCGCGGATTCAAAACGGATTGAAAACCATATGGACAACGCCGGATGAGGTTATGAGTTGGTGGTTGAAAGACACAGAGCCACAAAATGACGGTGGATTATTTGAACAGGAGGACGCAGAATGACAAACGCAGAACTGATTTCAATGGTTCGCAGTATTGCGAAACATGGCGCGGACTGGCGTATTAACGAGGTTTTGAACGATGCCACCGATGCGCTCGAAGCGGCTGAGAAGCGGATTGCGGAACTTGAAGCGCAGATGCCGAAAGAGGGCGAGTGGATTGAGTCGAACAGAAGACCGAGATCGGCACAATTCTACTGCTCCGTATGTCACAGAACTTGCTATGACATTCAGCCGACGAGAGATAAGGCGTGGACGAAACGATGCAGATACCACTACTGCCCGAACTGCGGCGCGAGGATGAGAGGTGAACACGATGAGTAAGCTGATAGTTGAGATGGAGATGCCGATTTGCTGTGCGGATTGTCCGTGCTGTATTTGCTTAAACGGAATGAAGCCCGCGTACTGCAAAGCGGTCATGGTGGACGATGATAACATCGTGGATGGTCTTATGTGGAAAGAAACAGACCCGAACGACCGTCCGTCATGGTGTCCCATCTGCGGCGTACTGCCAGAAGAGCATGGGGAATTGATCGATAGGGACGAAATGTTTGACACGGTTAGAAACAGGATCGCACTTACCGACAGTTGCGGAGAAGGAAAACCAAGTCAGCTTGAGCTTTTTGAGCGAGATGTGCTGTGTACCGTTCTTCATGATGTAGTTTGTGCGAAAGCCGTAATCGCGGCAGAAAGGAAAGACGATGATGTCTGACGAGTACATCAAGAAGTCGGACGCATACCGGATCGCGGTTTATGGGACGGATCCGGACGTTGCGTACAAGATCCAGCAGCTGCAGCCGGAAAACGTGATCGCTGTACCGGATCTGCATGTCGAGATTCAGATGCGGAGCCGGATCGATTGGGAGAAACTGAAAGGAGAACCGCCGTCGTTCCTGGATGAGATGGATCGGGTTTTGAAAGAACAGGAGGAAATGCGGAGGTTATTGACCGGCGCGGAAAAATGTGATAAGGTGGAGGAGAGGTGAAAACATGGAGATCATTGAGAAAAAGCTGTCCGAATTGAAGCCGTATGAACGGAATCCGCGTAAAGTTGACCGTGCTGTCGATTATGTCGCGAATTCTATCAGGGAGTTCGGGTTTAAGGTGCCGATTGTGGTTGACCGGCAGAATGTGATCGTTTGCGGTCATGTGAGATATAAGGCCGCGAAGAAGCTGAAGCTGGAATCTGTGCCGGTGATCGTTGCCGATGATTTGACCGAGGAGCAGGTGAATGCGTTCCGGCTGATCGACAATAAGACGCAGGAGCTGTCTTCCTGGAATTTCTCGAAGCGGATCGAGGAGCTTGACGCGCTGACGGACGAGTTCAATATGCAGCTGATGGGGTTCAACGAACAGGACAAGAAGAAGTCGAGCAGCGGATCCGGAGAGTCGGAGCAGAATCTTGACGAGGGTGAGGAGCTGGATCTCGGTGATTTTGAGGACGAGCAGTTCAAATGCACGTGTCCGTCATGCGGTTTCCGGTTCAATGATTGAGGTGCAGTATGAATAGATTTTCGTGGAAATGGAATCTGTCCGAGCTGAAGCCGGATAAAGACGTCAAAGTGTTCACAACGTTTTCCTGTGGTGGTGGGTCCAGTATGGGTTATAAGCGTGCTGGGTTCCAGGTGCTTGGAAACGTGGAGATCGATCCGAAGATCAATGCGATGTATTGTAAGAATAACCATCCGAAGCACAATTTCTGCATGGATCTGCGTGAGTTCAATAAACTGGAGGATCTTCCGGAGGAATTGTATCATCTCGATATCCTGGATGGATCGCCTCCGTGTACGACGTTTTCGATGGCAGGCAAACGCGAAAAGACCTGGGGCAAGGAAAAGAAGTTCCGTGAGGGACAGGCGATGCAGACGCTTGACGATTTGTTTTTCGTGTTCCTGGACACGGTGGAGAAGCTGAAACCGAAGATTGTAATTGCAGAGAATGTCGAGGGAATGATCAATGGAAACGCAAAAGGGTATATCAATATGATCGTGAAGCGTTTCAGAGAGATTGGATATGATGTGCAGCTGTTCAATTTGAATTCTGCGTTTATGGATGTTCCGCAAGCAAGACATAGGATATTCTTTGTCGCGAATAATCAGGGATATCCGAAGATTCGGCTGAATTTCCAGTATGATCCGATAAAGTTTAAGAATGTGCGGAGTGAAGTCGGTGTTCCGTTTGGTAAGGAAGATTCGGTAATCAAGAAGCTTGCCGATATGGCTCAAAAAGGAGAGCGCCGAGTGGCCGATGTCGCGAAGCGCGTTGCCGGTACTGATAAAAGCTATTTTACAACGCGAATTATTGATGACGATAATGTTGCGCAGACCGTAACGAGTGCCGGATATATGATCAGGTTGTGTGACAGGATGCTTTGCACGGATGAGGATTTCCGAAACATGCAGAGCTTTCCGCAAGACTATGATTTCTGCGGAAACAGTGTCCAGTATGTGTGCGGCATGAGCGTACCGCCGAATATGATGGCAAATATCGCTATGGAGGTTTATGATCAATGGCTGAAATGAAAGTGGTTATGATGCCGATCGGGATGATCGTGCCGTATGAGAATAATCCGCGGAATAATGAAAAGGCGATTGATGCGGTGGCAAATTCGATCCGTGAGTATGGTTTCAAAAAGCCGATCCTGGTCGATGAGCAGTATGTGATTCTTGCCGGACACACGCGGAGACTGGCGGCGTTGAAGCTTGGTTTGAAAGAAGTTCCGGTGGTTGTGATCACGGATTTGGACGAGACGCGGAAAAAGGCGTTTCGGTTGGCTGATAATAGGACGTCGGAGTTTTCTGCGTGGGATGACGATCTGCTGAAGGCTGAAATGCAAAAGGCATCCGATGTCGATTTCTCAGATTTCGGTTTTGATCTCGGAGATGTCGGAAAGGTGATCCAGGAGGAGATCGGCGTGAAGACGCATAAGTGTCCGAAATGCGGATGCGAGTGGACAGCGAGGGATGTGTGATGGTAGATTTCAAAACGCAAAGAGCAGAGATCAAAAGGATCAAGGCGGAGTTGGAGAGGACCGACTTGTCGTATCATCGGCGGCACGATTTGAGAAAGCATCTTGGTCGGCTGCACAAGGAACTGTCCGAGGCGAAGAAATGGCAGAGAGGCGATATGTATGTTGTACGTGGTAGCGATGCCGAGTGAAATAGAGCTGATTCAAGACAGAAATGGCCCTGTGATTGTAACCGGCGCCGGCGCGATAAATGTAATTCGTGCGCTGCAGAATGTTCCGAGGGATTCTGTGATAATGAATGTCGGATATGCTGGGAGTAATAAGATTCCGGTCGGAACGAGGTGCTATATCGGAAAGGTTCGAGCGTATCATCCGGCGGCGAAGATAGACGATCAGGTTTTTGATTTGAACGGGACGGTTCCGTGCTATACGGCTGGAGATTTCGTAACGAGTACGGAAATTCAAGAGCCGTGTGTGTTCGATATGGAGCTGGCATATATATTGGCTATGGGATTCCGTCACGTTTACGCCGTGAAAGTTGTAAGCGATAAACTGGACTATGATGAATTCGAAAAGAATGCGGGTGGTTGTTAATGGCGAATGAGCAGAATCTGGTTCCTGGAGCGCATCCGTTAACAGTTGAAGAACAGTCGAAAGGTGGAAAGCGTTCCGGAGAGGTCCGTCGGGAAAAGGCGGATCTCCGGCGCGTCATTCAGACTTGGCTGGAATCGCAGGCAACGACCGACAAAAACGGCAATCCGATGACCGGCGCGGAGCTGATGACGATGGTCGCTGTTAAGGAAATGTCAAAAGGATCGGCGCGACATTGGGAACTGCTGCGCGATACGGGCGGGTTCAAGCCGGTTGACAAGGTTATGATTGCCGATGTGGATCAGTCGGTCATTGACGAGGTGGAGAACATGGTCAAGGAGGCGAGTGAAGATGCTCCGGAAGGTCGATAAGCTGTTATGACACGACAAGAGGCGGTCAATTTTCTCGTTAAGCATCCTGTCCGGTTTGCAAAAATGATCGGATTTGATAAGCTTCGGGAGGATCTGCACAACAACTGGATCCGGAAGATGATGTCCGGTAAAAAAGACGCCACGCTGCAAGCGCACCGCGGATCGTTCAAAACGACCTGCGTGAGCATAGCGCTGGCGCTTTTGATTGTTTTGATGCCGAATCTGCGGATCCTGTTCATCCGGAAGAACGATTCGGACGTCAAGGAGATCATCGCGCAGGTGCGAAAGATCCTGCAGACGCCGCAGATGGTTTATTTCGTCCGATGTATCTATGATGTAAACTTGCGGTTGACAACTGACAATGCGATGCAGATCAACACTAATCTGTCTGTCGGGATCAAGGGGACGGTGCAGCTGACAGGGACCGGATCAAAGGCGTCGATTACTGGTCAGCATTATGACTTGATTTTCACGGACGATATCGTAAACCTGGACGATCGCCGGAGCCGTGCGGAGCGTGAAAGAGTGATCGATTACTATCAGGAATTGCAGAACATCAAAAATCCTGGTGGTCGGATCTTCAATACAGGGACGCCGTGGCACAAGAATGATGCTTTCACTGTCATGCCGGAGCCGGAGAAGTGGGACGTGTATTCGACGCACATTTTGACGGAGGAGGAGATCCAGGAGAAGCGCGATTCGATGACGGCTTCGCTGTTCGCGGCGAATTATCAGCTGAAGCATATCGCTTCGGATGATGTGATCTTCATGGATCCGGTAATCGGTGCGGATCCGGCAATGGTCGAGCAGGGCGAGATGCACATCGATGCGGCGTATGGTGGCGAGGACTACACGGCGATGACGATCATGCGGAACGCCGGAGGAAAGCATTATGTGCTTGGGAAGATGTGGCAAAAGGCGGTTGATGCCGTTGAACCTCAAATTATAGACTTGTATTCGCGATATTTGTGTGGTAAAGTTTACTGTGAAGATAATGCCGACAAAGGATATCTGGCAAAAGATCTGAAAAATAAGGGGCTTCGGGCTGTCAGCTATCACGAATCGGAGAATAAGTACATGAAGATCGTGACGCACCTGAAAGGTGAGTGGAAGAACGTGGTGTTCGTGGACGGAACCGATGACGAGTACATTGATCAGATCTGCGATTTCAATGAGAACGCGGATCACGATGACGCTCCGGACAGCTTGGCAAGTATGATTCGAAAGAAAAAGAACAAAGACACCGATTCCGGTGGTTACAAATCTGTCTTTGGAGGTGTGTACTGATGAAAACATATCATTTTTGATTGAAAACGCAATAAAAACGTGATATAATCATATTGGAGGTGATCCAAATGAAAAAATATTGCGTTTATGCACATATAAATAAAATCAACAATAAAATTTATATTGGAATAACATCACAAGATCCAAATGATCGGTGGAAAAACGGAAAAGGATACTTCTCAATTCATTTCAGAACTTCGATTGAAAAATATGGATGGGATAATTTTGAGCATGTTATCATAAAAAGAGGAATTTCAAAAGATGAAGCATGCGAATTGGAAAAAGGACTGATAGATTTATTTCAGGCAAATAATCCAAAATTTGGGTATAATGAAGCTGCTGGAGGAATGGGAGGAGGAATGCTGAATAAACATCATACAGAAGAAGCGAAAAAGAAAATCAGTGAGTATGGAAAGCATAAAATTTTTACAGAAGAACACAGGAAAC